>ERZ773183.30-NODE-30-length-173173-cov-9.370649_pt1 | contig 173173 bp, 156 predicted proteins | sample MGYA00580532_ERZ773183 | MGnify/ENA primary metagenome ERZ773183 (study PRJEB29015, sample SAMEA2737791) | human gut metagenome | biome: human gut; feature: human-associated habitat; material: faeces | place: China | collected 2012 ...
CTCCGCTTTCTTCGGAGCCTCCGGCTGCTTTTCCGGTTTTTCCGTTTTTGCCGGGACAGGCTTTTCCCCGCTGGGAGCTGCCGCCCGTTCCTCGACTTTCTTTTCCTTCATAATTTCAGCGAAGTTATAGACAGAAACCTGTGGGTTCTTTACCTCCGGTTCCGTCTTTTTTTCCGGCTCCGGGGAAACGGAAACCTTCTCCGGCTCTTTTGGGGGAGCGGGAGGCGTTTCCTTGCCCGGCCCGCTATCCGTTACCGGCTGTTCCGGCGTTTTTGTGGTTTTATCATCTGCCATAAGCATTTACCTCCTGTTTTTTGGCATGAAAAAAGGGGCTCAACTTTTCAGTCAAGCCCCCGTGGGAAGTTCCTCCTTTCTCCGCCATGATACAAAAATACCGCCCGTAGTCTCGTTTGGGCGGTACTTTGTGTAAGATTGGCAGTCCATTATTAAGTTTTTTATTATGTTCCCTTTGTACACCGTTGCAAGGAGTTTTTTATGAAAAAGAAAACAACAATGATTTTTCTCTGTCTCATGCTGATTCTCACTGTGGCCCTCACAGGCTGCGGAAATGATGACAAAGATATGGTAGCAGACGATAACGATACTAAGACTGAACAGGAAAAAGAGGGAGATTCCAGCAACCTCAATCAGGGAGTAGTTGAACCGGGAGACGAAGGAGTTGTAGGAGACGCCACTGACGCCGGAAAAGCACAGCAGGATCAAAACGACGCTGGTACAGATACGGATAAGGACGCTAAAGACAACGACAAGAGCAACGAATAAAAGAGGCTTTATAAGCCTCTTTTTTATTTGTAATTGCAGATGTTGTACATTATATGGCCGATCTCGGCAGTAAGAACTTTTTTCTTGGCCAGGTCCTTAAAACTCAGCATGCCCACCAGCCTGCCGCTGTCCAGTACCGGAAGCCGCCGTATACCGTATTTGGAGAATTTGAGAGCGGCCTGATGTATATCGTCGCCTGAATTTACCGTGACGGGAGATGCGGTCATAAGAGCCTTTGCATCATGTCCTTCATCTCTTCGCATGAGCATATCCCTGTCGGTTATGACTCCCAGCAGATGATTCTGACCGTCGCATACAGGTACTATACCTATATCTTCACACCTCATTATAAAACTTATCTGGTCATAAGTGTCTTCCGGCCTGACAGAAATAACGGAAGCGGACATCAAATCTTTTACCAGCATTTCATCCTCCTTTGATCGTATGTAATAAAAAGAGCAGTAATTATACTGCCCTAAAATACAAATATTATTTAAACTAAATACAGAATGAAACAGTTTAGATAATTACGGCTTTATCCGGTTTCCAGAATGATTTTGCAAAGACTATGACCAGAGAATACATCTCCAGCCTTCCTGCGATCATCAAGAAGCACATGACCAGTTTTGAAAAATCATCAAACATTCCGAAATATCCTGAACATCCCGGGAGTCCTAATGCCATGCCGGTATTGGAAAAAAGCCCTATGGAGGTTGTCACGGTCGTTTCCATGTCCAGATCGTTAAAGGAAAGCAGCACACATCCAAGGAAAAAGATCACGAAGAATAACAGCGTATGAGCGACTATGGAAGAAGCTGCCTTAGCAGATACGGGAGTGTTGTCATCCAGCATCACTGCCTTGACCATGTGAGGATGTATCTGCTGCATAAAGCCTCGCCTTATCAGCTTAAAGAGAACTGTCACTCTCATCACCTTCAGCGAACCGGAAGTAGAGAAGGAACATCCCCCTATGAATAAGAGGATCATCAGTATTGTAGTTGTAAAAGCGGGCCAGGCAGTGTAATCGCATACGAAATATCCCGAGGTGGAAATGAATGAGACCACCTGAAAAAGACCGTCTTTTACGGCATGCCAGATGTTATCGTAAGTACCGCTGAAGCGCAGACTTAAAGCTATGAGTACAGTAGCTATTCCCATTATCTTAAAGAAAGCTTTGATCTCGTTGTTCTTAAATATTTCTCTCCATCTTCTCCTCGAGGCCAGAAAGTACACCGCAAAATTAAGAGAAGAAAGTATGGAAAAGATCATCACGACTATCTTAACGTATAAAGTATCATACATCCAGGCAGCGTCCGGAGTTATTATGAGTCCTGCGGTACTTATGCTGCTGCAAGTGGTCAGGAGAGCGTTGTACCAGTCCATAGGACCTGCAATAAGCAATATGAATTCAAGGGTCGAAAGCAGTAGATAACTCGAGTAGAGAAACTTTCCCATATCCGATGACTTAGCTTCCATCTTGGATGATTCAGAACCGGGAGTTTCAGCCATTGCCAGCGACTGATTATTTATTCCCCATAGAGGGAAGATAGAAATCAGAAGCACGAGAATTCCCATTCCGCCCAGCCAATGGCATAATGCGCGCCACATCAGCATGCATAAAGGCACAGAGCTCACGTCCAGGACGCTGCATCCTGTAGTGGAAAATCCTGCCACCGACTCAAAGAGACAGCTCATAAACGAAAAATTCAGACCGGATAAGTACAGCGGAAGAGCTCCCAGCAGAGAGCAGTATATCCAGCTGGCGAAAGCGATAAAGAACCCCTCTCTGGATCTGAGGGCGATCTTATCGAATCTGAATTGAGTAAGGATGACAAAACCCACAGAAATACAGATCAGAGAGATAGTAAAAAGCGAACCTGCGGCTTTCCACTCTTCATAATAGAGGCCTGCTGCTACAGCGGGCAGCATAAACAGACCCTCTATAAGGGTGAGTATGCCAAGTATTTTTATTATAGCTCTGAAATTAAGTCCCATATGATTAAAACCTCTGTTATCTTATCTGGTCCTGTTAGGGTTCCAGTAGTACTTGGAAAATAAGACCAGCACTGTGTAAAGCTCCAGTCTGCCTATTATCATAAGTATAGAACATACGAATTTGGAAAACCACGAGAACATCGAAAAATTCATGGTAGGGCCGACAAGATTGAATCCCGGACCTATGTTCCCAAGACAAGAGGCAGCAGCCGAAACATTCGTCATCAGATCGAATCCGTTCAGCGAAAGCAACACAGTTCCCGCGAAAAATACAAACAGATATGTGAAGATAAAGTTTGATATCTTGATAGCGGTACCGCTGCTCAACTCACTTTCGTTGAGAGTGATAGGAGTTATCCTACTGGGATGAATTTTGAGAGAGATGCTGCGCCGTATGATCTTGAGACCTATCAGGACGCGGACTCCTTTTATACCTCCCGCTGTAGACGACGAGCAGCCTCCTATAAAGAATAATGTAAATAATACCATCTTCGAGAAAGTGGGCCACACATCATAATCATCCGTAGCGTATCCCGTAGTCGTGAGTATGGAGATTACCTGAAAGAACGAGTTCAGTAATTTTTCTCCAAACTGAGAAAAACTATCGCTTATGAAATTATATACGGCGATGAGAAGACCTGCCGAAATCGTCACCGTAGTATAGAATTTAGTTTCTTCATCTTTGAATATCTGCAATATTCCGCGCTTCTTTATCATATAAAACAAGTTGAAATTTATGGCGGCAAGGAACATGAACACAGCTACCACTATTTCCACATACACATTATTGTAATGACCGATGCTGGCGTTATATATCGATAATCCGCCGGTGCCTACAGTTCCGAAGGTATGGATCAGAGCGTCGTATATGGGCAGACCTCCCAGTATCAGAAGGAGAGTCTCCGCGCCGGTCATGATTATGTAGACGTAATATACTCCCTTGGAACTGTCCGAAAATTTTGCCAGGATTTTATTCTTGGTGGGTCCTGTGGTCTCTGCGCTGGCTACGATCTGGCCGTTTATTCCGAAACCGGGGATGAGAGCTGTAATGAACACGATTATTCCCATGCCGCCGAGCCAGTGAGTGAATGAACGCCAAAACAGTATGGAACGAGGAAGTACTTCCACGTCGGTTAAAATCGACGATCCAGTGGTGCTGAAGCCGGATACGGACTCAAAGAAAGCGTCAAAAAATCCGGGAATCTCACCGGAAATCATGAACGGAGAGGCTCCTACTACAGACGCAGTGAACCAGCTTACGGCGACAATAAAAAAACCGTCCCGCCCCTTGAATTTATAGCGGAAGGAATTAAAAAAACGCCGCAGGATAAATCCTGTGAAGACGCAGAGAAATATCACTATAGCAAAGGCTCTGGCCGCCGAAGTTTCGCCGTCTATGAAAGCTATCAGAAGGGGAGCCGACATACTTGCACCCAGAATCAGCAGCATTATCCCCTCTAATTTAAGAACAGTTCCAATCTTTTGAAACATTATAAAACCTTTCTGTAAGTTTAAATCGGAGCGTAGCTCCCTGCAAGCTCGCCTGCCTTTTTGTCCGAAGAGCCGCAGGCGATTCGCAAGACAAAAAGGACAGCAGAGGCGCAAGGGTCGAAGCGAACGATTGCAGCATACGACGGAAGCTTTTCGCTCCGAAAGTCTGTTATATATGAAATCCCTTCTTAGGCTTGAACAGAGCCTCAAGCTCTGCAAGATCTGACAGAAGGCAGAATATCGTGACCTTATCGTCCGCTAAGATGCTGGTAGTACCGTCGGGAATTATTATGCTGTTTCCTCTGTGTATCGCAGCTATTATGACTCCGTCCGGCAGATCCAGCTCATTTAAAGGAACGTTGGTAAATTTCATGGTGTCAGAGGCGATTATCTCTGTTATTTCTGCCTGACCTTGAATCAGCAGAGAGGAAACGATCCTCTTTGACCCCTGAATATAGCGAAGTATTATGCTCGCTACTATATCGAGAGGGTTTAAAGCCATATCTATGCCCAGCTTCTCGATGAGGTCTTTATAACTCTGGCGGCTCACCTTGGAAATCACGTCCTCTATACCGCGCTGCTTTGCCATGAGCGCCAGCAGGAGATTTTCCTCATCAAGGCCTGTAGCCGTGACAAAGGCGTCCATCTCGTCTATATTCTCTTCGTCCAGAAGAGACGTATCGGTAGCGTCGCCGTGAAGTATCATCACGTCGTCCAGGTGGGTGGAAAGGTAGTAGCACCTGTCTTTATCTTTTTCTATGACTTTAACGGCTATGCCAAACTCGGAAAGCTTGTCCGCCAGATAAAAACCGGTCTTTCCTCCGCCGACGATCATTACCTTTTGCAGATTAGTGTATTTTCCCTTCTCGTAGACTTTTTTATGCAGATTGTGGATCTCTGATCTTTCTCCGATGAGATAGAGAGTGTCGCAGTCCTCTATCGTAGTCTGGCCGTGAGGTATTATTATCTTTCCGTTTCTTGAGATAGCTACTATGAGCATATTGGGAAATATCTTGCGGACTTCGATCATGGACAGTCCCGCCAGTTTTCTCATTTTTCTGACGCCAAACTGTACCATGGAGACTCTTCCACTGGAAAATATCCCGTTGGTAAGCGTATACTTTTCAACGAGATATTTGTATATTTCCATCGTTATGGAGTAGTCGGGATTGACTACATGATCTATATCCAGATTTTCTTTTATGAAGTCGATCTGCTTCATGTTCTCAGGGTCTCTTATTCTGGCTATGACCCTGGAACAACCAAGCTTCTTGGCAAAAGAAGCGATGAGCATATTGTCCTCGTCGCTGTCGGTGGAAGCCAGAAGAAAGTCGAACTTATCTATCCCGCATTGCTTAAGGGACCTTATGTTCTTTCCGCTGGCGTTGACAGTCATGACGTCCATCTGCTGAGAGATTCTGGAGAGGACAGTTTCGCTTATATCTATTACTGTTATCTCGTGGTCGCCCTCTAAAAGAGCGTTGGCGACTTTTATTCCTAATTTTCCCGCGCCGACTATGGCAACTTTCATTTTTTTACCTCTTTAGATTTAAAATAAAAGACATTTCAGCAAAAATGTTGTATGATATATTGTAGCATATAGAAAAATTTTTACAACCCTTTATGCGATCTTTATACCGGCAAGAAAGGAAGAATTCAGTTGAAAATAAAGAGATTTGTAGGCGGCAGTCTGGAAAGCAACGGGTATGTCATCAGCACAGGAAAAGGAAAGGACTGCTACATAATAGATCCGGGCTATGAGCCTTTGAAATTTGTCAGATATACCAAGGACGAAGGGCTTTGCGTCAAGGGAGTGATCCTTACTCATCACCATCATGATCATGTGGGAGGAGCTGCGAAGATAGCCGATCTTACAGACTGTCCGGTGATGATGAGCTTTGAGGATTCTCTTTTTTACAAGGGAAAGGTAGACGTATATCTTAAAGACGGCGATATCATAGATCTCGACGGCCGTCAGCTCAAGATCCTGGCTACTCCCGGCCATACCCGCGGTTCAGTATGTATAGAAGTCCCTGGCAGCAATCTCGTATTTACGGGAGATACCATCTTCGATACGGATCTGGGCAGGACAGATCTTGAGGACGGTTCTGACAGCCAGATGGCGGCCACCTGCAGAAACGTCATAGACCGGTGGCCCGATTCGTATACCATATATCCTGGTCATGACGGCAGCGCTACTATGAAACAAGTAAGAAAATACAATGAAGAATTTTTGCAGTGGACAAAGGATAAGAGGACGGAAATAAAACTGATAGCCCTTGATCTTGACGGCACTACTTTGAAAAAAGGCGCCGTACTTTCAGAGACAACAAGAGATACTCTCGAAAGAGCCATAAAGCGGGGAGTCCATGTCGTCATCGCTACGGGAAGGGTATTTTCTGCTCTCCCTGAATCAATCTTTGATATAGAGGGGCTTGAATATGTGATAACTTCTAACGGAGCTCATATAACAAGACTTAAAGATATGAAGAGAATATATTCCGACTATCCTTCTGAAACGTCTATGGAAGAAGTCAGAGATATATTAACTGCAAGAAGGGAATACCCGATAGAAGTATTTACAGACGGGGCTGCTTACATAGACCGGAGAGTATACGAGGACGTAAAAGAAAACGGCTCGGATTATATGGACGCTTTATATATAGTGAGGACCAGAACGCCGGTGGCAGACATATATGAATTCCTTACAGATAATAAGAATCGGATAGAGAATATAAATATACATTTTAGCAGTTTTGAAGACAAGGCAAAGCTGAAAAAAGTGCTGGCAAAAGTTTCCGGAATAACGGTCACTTCTTCAATGCCTCACAATCTTGAAATAGGCGGACGCACCACCAGCAAAGCGTCGGCTATAGCGTCGCTGTGCCGGATTTTGAATATAGAAGAGAAAAACGTCATGGCGGTGGGAGACAGCCCTAATGACGAAGCTATGATAAAAGCCGCAGGCGTAGGAGTGGCCATGGGAAACGCCGAAGAGGAGGTAAAGGCCTGCGCCGACTTCATAACCCTATCCAACGATGAAGACGGAGTTGCATATGCTGTGGAAAAGTTCGTCTTTGGGGAAAGATAAAATATCTTGAAAATATTTAAAAAAACTATTGACTTGTAAACTTTATTGGTGTAAAGTAATGACATAATCGATTTAACAATTTAATTCAATAAAGTAATAAATCAAAGTTGAGGAGGACTGAAATGAAAAAGAAATTAACTGTTTTAGCTATGGTGTTTGTACTGATATTCACCATGCTCGCACTGACAGGCTGCGGCGATAAGGACAAAGAGGCAGACGCCGACGCAAAGGAGACAATAATAGTAGGACTGGACGATACATTTGCGCCTATGGGATTCAGAGATGAGAGCGGAGAACTGGTAGGTTTCGACATAGATCTTGCCCGCGCCGTAGCTGAGGAACTGGGCATGAACGTTGAATTCAAGCCTATAGACTGGAAAGCTAAAGAAGCCGAACTTTCGGCGGGAACTGTAGACTGTCTGTGGAACGGAATGTCAGTTACTCCCGACAGAATAGAAGGAATGGCTCTTACATACAAGTATCTCAATAATAAGATAGTTCTTATGTCCCTAGCGGACTCTGATCTGGACGTTACTTCGGCCGATCAGCTCAAAGATCTGAAGATAGGAACTCAGGCCGGCTCTGCCGCTTTAGAAATGCTCCAGGCCAACGAAGCTTATGATTCCTTCAAAGACAACATCAGCGAATACGATAAATATGACACTGCCATAATGGATCTGAAGGCAGGAAGAGTAGATGTCATCGCGGTGGATCAGGTATTAGGCGAATATACCAACAATAACTTAGGGGGAGAGATGAAGGAATGTACTTACTCTCTCGGAGACGACTTCTACACTATAGGATGTGCTTCTGATAATACCGAGCTAAGAGATAAGATCAACGACGCTCTGAAAAAACTTATTGACGACGGCAAAGCCACTGAAATAAGCGAGAAGTGGTTCGGCAAAGACATAATGGTTTACGAGCCTATAGAAGGTGAAGAGTAATTAAAGAAACAGAGGAATATATAAATGGACAGAATCGGAGAATTCTTGCCATTCATGCTCGAGGGTTCGGTGACGACGGTGCAGGTGTTCGTTCTTACACTTGTCATATCCTTACCCCTGGGGCTTCCTATAGCCCTGGGGAGTAACAGCCGTTTTAAACCCTTGAGCTTTTTGTGCAAGATATACGTATGGATTTTCAGAGGAACTCCGCTGATGCTTCAGCTGTGGTTTTTCTACTTTTTCTTCCCGTTCAATTTCGGCATAACATTCGACGCCCTGACTACAGCAGTCCTTACATATGTTCTCAACTATGCGGCGTATTTTGCGGAAATATACAGGGGAGGTATAAACAGCATAGACAGAGGACAGTATGAGGCGGCTCACGCGCTGGGACTTTCCAGGAAACAGACGATGTTTGACATCATCCTTCCCCAGACCATGAAAGCTATACTTCCGCCTGTAGTAAACGAGGCGATAACGCTGGTAAAAGATACAGCTCTCGTATCTTCCCTTGCAGTCGTAGACCTGATGAAGGCTACCAACAGCGCAGTAAACAGGATGACCAGCCTGACGCCGTTCTTCTATGCCGCAATAATATATCTTTTGATGACATTTGTGCTGACCTTGATAGCAGGCAGACTTGAGAAATATTTCTCAAGATATGACGCTAAGGAGGAATGGTGATGGAAAAACATATCATACTCGAGATGAAACACATCGTAAAAAAATACGGAGATTTTACTGCGGTGAACGATGTGAATTTCTCCATGAAAAGGGGAGAAATAGTAGCTGTGATCGGGCCTTCGGGATCGGGAAAGAGCACCCTTCTCAGATGTATAAACGGTCTCAACAGCATAACTTCGGGAGAGATGGTTTTAAACGGCACTACCGGAATGGTATTTCAGCATTTCAATCTCTTCCCTCACATGACATGCAGAGATAATATAACTTATGCTCCCATCAAAGTTAAAAAGGAGAACAAGGCGGACGTCCAGAAGAGAGCCGAGGATCTGCTCAGGATGGTAGGCCTATCAAATAAGGCAGACGTATATCCGGCTCAGATATCGGGAGGGCAGAAACAGAGAATAGCTATTGCGCGTGCTCTTGCCATGGAGCCGGATCTGATGCTGTTCGACGAACCCACCTCGGCTTTAGACCCCGAGATTACGGGAGAGGTCCTCACTGTAATGAAAAAGCTTGCCGAAAGCCATACTACTATGATAGTAGTTACTCATGAGATGGGGTTTGCCAAAGAGGTGGCCGACAGGGTTCTCTTTATGGATAACGGAGTGATAGTGGAGGAGGGGACCCCGCAGGAAATCTTCGACAACCCTAAGAGCGACAGACTTATCTCCTTCTTAAGTTCCATGCTCAGAGCATAAAATCTTTCGATATTATTAACTTTTTTTGACGATACGCCCCCTGCATAACACAGACTCATTTTTTTGTGGCATAATAATCATGCGAAGTACTTGACAGTGTACTACGGCATGTAGTACACTGTTGTGTGAGCAGAACTGCTCAAAGCACAAAAAAAATATGAGGGGGGGGGGTACAGATATGAGTAAATCTGTATTAAGTATCATTGAAAATGTTGCAAAGACAGACGGAGAAAGATTGGCGATAAAATCTGCCTCCGGAGAGCTGACTTACGCTCAGCTATGGAAACAGTCTGACAACTTGGCCGCATGGCTCAGTCTAAGACTCAAAGACAACCATAAACCTGTGATGGTTTACGGTCATAAAGATCCACAGATGATAGTATGCTTTTTGGCCTGTGTAAAGTCAGGAAGAGCTTACTGCCCTGTGGATATTTCTATGCCTAAAAATCGTATAGAGGAGATAGCGGCAAGCTTAGATAATGAAATCATTTTAGCCTCCGAACCTCTCGAGATGGATAACTTTGAAGTTGTCGGATCTTCCGCTGTCAGGCTGATATGCGAAAGCGATCAGGACTCTATGTATGCAAAACCGGTGTCTGGAGACGACGTCTATTACATCATCTTTACATCGGGAAGCACGGGAAAACCTAAAGGCGTAGAAATTACAGCGGATAATCTGGCTAATTTTACAAAGTGGTCGAGGCGGTTGGCAGAGAAGGCAGGAACGGATCATATGACCTTTATGAATCAGGCGCCGTTTTCCTTTGACCTGTCGGTCATGGACCTGTATACGTCCATGACCATGGGAGGAACTTTAATATGCCTCGATAAGCGAACTCAGGGCGATATGGCTTCTATGTTCAGTGTGATGAGAGAAAGCGGTATAAACTGCTGGGTCTCTACGCCTTCGTTTGCCGAAATGTGTCTGGCCGACCATAATTTCTGCCATGAACTTATGAAGGAGCTTAAACTCTTTTTGTTCTGCGGAGAAAGGCTTACCAAAGAGACGGCTCTGAAGCTATCACAGCGCTTTCCTGACGCCAGGATAGTCAATACTTACGGCCCTACCGAATCGACGGTTGCGGTAACGTCTATAGAGATTGATCAAAAAGTTTTGTCTGAAAACGATCTGCTTCCTATAGGAAAACCGCGAAAGGGAAGCGAATTGTTTATAAAAGACGGAGAAATATTTATAGCCGGAGATACCGTAGGAAAAGGATATTACGAGAATCCCGAAAAGACGGCGGAAGCTTTTATAGAAATGGAAGACCGGATGGGAAACAAGATAAGAGCTTACAAGACCGGCGACAGAGGCTATTTTGACGGGGAAAATTATTTCTGTACCGGCAGAAAGGACTTTCAGGTCAAGCTGCACGGATATAGGATAGAGCTTGGAGACATAGAAAAGAATCTCATGATCTTTCCTGAAATCGAGCAGGCTGTGGTACTCCCCAAGTCTGACGGAGAAAAGATCAGATGTCTAATTGCTTTTATAAAGAGCAAAAATGAAGACGTGAACACGAGACACATAAAGACGGCGCTCAAAGAGAAGCTGCCGGCATATATGGTGCCTAAGAATATAAGATTTATCGAAAATATGCCGATGACGGCTAACGGCAAAATAGACAGAAAGAAACTAGAGGCAGAATTCGTATGACATTGATGGGAAGTTTATATTTTTTCTTATGGGCGGCAGTACTGATGATTCCGGCCGTTATTCTCGGAATCAAAGAAAAGCCCATAAGATATTACGGGTTCTTTGTTACGATAGTTTTCGCAGTCTTCGCCACCGTATATAAACCCATCACCATGGCTTATCTTGGCTCGTATTGCCTGTGGGAACTGATACTTGTAAAGAGCGCTGTGAAGCTTCAAAAGCGTCAGGGAAGAAACAAATGGACTTTTTTTGCTTTGGTCCTCTTATCCCTGGCGCCTCTTGTGACTTTCAAAATAAGCGGGCTTTTGGGCGGCAGTATATTCGGGTTCATAGGAATATCCTACCTGACATTCAAATCGCTACAAGTCATCATAGAAGTTCACGATGAACTGATAGAAGAAGTAAAGACTTTTGATTTCATGTATTTCCTGTTGTTCTTCCCCTGCTTGTCGTCGGGACCTATAGACAGGAGCAGGAGATTCAATGAAGATCTTTACAACGTAAGGCCCAAAGAAGATTATCTAAACCTTGTGGGAGACGGGCTGTTCAGGATAGTCCTGGGCATGGTCTACAAATTCGTACTGGCGGCGGCTTTTTATCAGGGCATGACATACCTGGGAAACCCCATAACCGGAACCGACTGGACAGGTTCGACTCTTGCGTATATGTACTGCTATGGGTTTTATCTGTTCTTCGATTTTGCAGGATACAGCCTCATGGCTATAGGAATGGGTTATATATTTGGTATAGTCACTCCTGATAACTTCAAGAAGCCGTTTATAAGCGTAGATATAAAAGATTTCTGGGACAGGTGGCATATAACACTCTCCCATTGGTTCAGGGACTTTGTCTTCTCCAGGTTCATGATGGCCTCTATAAGAGGCAAGTGGTTCAAAAATAAACTTACAGGCGCCTCCATAGGATTCATGATAAATATGACTCTAATGGGCGTATGGCATGGCCTCAGCTGGTGTTACATACTGTACGGCGTATACCATGGAATACTCTTGGCGGTGACGGAAGTTTATCAGAAGAAGTCAAAGTTTTATAAAAAGAATAAGAAAAAGAAGTGGTACAAAATAGTGAGCGGAGTTATCACTTTTAACTTAGTCATGTTTGGATTTTTAATATTTTCAGGAAGATTGATATAAGGAGGATCGAGATGAAAGATAGAGTTAAGGAGACAGTATTGGATTTACTGGAGGAAATATGCGGAGACGATGTTGTGAGAGAAGATATGGATGTGAATTTACTGGAAGAAGATCTGATAGATTCTCTGGATTATACCGAACTTCTGGTGGGCATAGAGGACGCTTTAGGAGTAGTGATGGCTCCCTCTGAACTCAAAAGAGAAGAGATGGATACGCCTAACAAAATAATAGATCAGGTTCTTCGCAGAATGTAGGTGAGCGGATCTATGAAAAAGATAACAGCTTTTATAACGGCCTTTGTACTGTTTATAGGAGTGGCTGTTTCTGCCCATGTCATCACGAACAAAAAACTCGAGACTAACAATGCGGATTTCGGCACTTGGATAAGTACGAAAAAAGATCTGTCTTACAGGGCTGTCACTTCCAATATAGAAGACGATACTGTCCTGATGATGGGATCTTCTGAGTTTCATCACGGAAATAAGACGCCTTATCATCCGACTAATATTTTCAGAGATTTAAATATGAATGTGATGTGCATAGGAGCAGCTCAGAATCAGAGCCTCTCTCATGCCATTACTTTGGGCGCCATAGCGCCTGACATGAAGAACAAGAAGGTGGTTCTCATCGTATCGCCTTCGTGGTTTGCAAAAAAAGGAGTGGACGGAAGCGGCTTTTCAGCCAGATTTTCGGAGAGCATGTATGAAGCGTTTTTGAAAAACGATCAGCTGTCCGATGAAACTAAGAAGGCTATAACTCAAAGAACCAAGCAGCTTCTCGAGGTGAGTCCGGGAGCTCAAAAAAGAGCGGAAACGGCTGAAAAAGTCATACTGGACAAGAATGCCAGCCTTGAAGAAAAAGTTACTTTTGCATCCAGCAGATGGGTGACTGAGGAGAAGGAAAATATAAACATAGGCCTGATGTGGAAATTAGCGGGAGGTAAGAATAACTCTCAGTACAAACAGGGAGAACAGAGCCTGGAGCCTGATTGGGATAAGCTGGCTCAGGAAGCGGATCAATCTATCGAGGGTAAGACCAACAATCAGTTCCATATGGTAGATAAATTGTTCAAAAATAAGGTGGAGCCGACCATGAAGGACCGAAAAGACGCCGATTTAAACAGGACTTACGGAGATTCTCCGGAATACGGCGATCTCAGACTGTTCTTAGACGTATGCAGAGAGCAGAATATGGAAGTCATGCTGATAATGCTGCCTGTAAACGGATGGTGGTACGACTATACGGGATTTCCTAAAGAAAACAGGCAAGCCTTTCAAACAGAGGTGGAAAAAGTAGCCCAGGAGTACGGAGTGAAGACGTGCAATTTCTTCGACCAGTGCTACACGCCGGGATTTCTTGAAGACGTAGTTCATCCCGCAGGGAAAGGATGGGTGAGAATAAATGAAGAAGCTTACAAGTTTTTTAAGCAGGATCAGAAACTGGACGGATAAAGAATTCTGGATGTATACGGGACTTTTTTTCGTCATGATGATTGCGATATATGCTTATGTCATATTTGCAGTAGGTATCGACGCACCTAAATTTACTTACGCCGAATTTTAAAACTGCAGCGCATAACTATCGAAATTTAATAGAAAAAGAGATCTGACGCCCCGGAGAATAAATTGATTTTCCGGGGTTTTTATTTGACTATAAATGTAAAATAATGTAAAATAATCAGAGGAAGCGGAATCTGCCTTAGGAGGCGAGATGACATATAAAAAGAAAATAGGGACAGCCGGCGAAGAACTGGCTGCGGAATTACTTAAGAGTAAGGGTTATTACATAATAAGACGTAATTTTTCCTGTCCTTACGGAGAGGTCGACATAATAGCCGTTAAAGACAAGGCGATTTCTTTTATAGAAGTCAAGACCAGAACGTCCTTACTGTACGGAAGTCCGGCCGAAGCTGTGGATATGAAGAAACAGAAGCATATACGAAACGCTGCCAGATACTTTTTGTCCAGATATAACAGAGAATGGGACAGCCTGAATTTTCAGGTCATAGAGATCAGCATAGGGCATATAACAGGTCTGGAACTATAGGAGGGAATCATGTTAAGAAAGATAAGATCCCTCGCATTAAAAAATACGAGAGGAGTAGTAGTGGATATAGAAGCAGACGTGAGCCCGGGGCTCCCTTACTTCAATATAGTGGGTCTTGCAGATACATCTGTAAAAGAGGCATCAGAAAGAGTCAGGAGAGCCATACGAAACAGCGGATTCGAATATCCGAAGGGCCGTATCACAGTGAACTTATCTCCTGCTTACATTCATAAAAGAGGAAGTCACTTCGACTTGGGCATAGCTCTGGGCATACTGTCGGCTCTGCAAATAATAACAGAAGACATGGAGAGCAGGATATTGGTAGGGGAGCTGTCCTTTGACGGAAGTATCCTTCCGGTGACCAGGCTCATGCCTATGCTGGCGGCGATTGTAGATGATCCTTCTGTCGAAGAAATACTCTTAGCAGAAGAGAACTGCAGAGAAGCCTTTCTGATGACTCGCCAGACGGAAAAAAAGCTGATCCCGGTAAAGAACCTCAGAGAAGCAGTATCTCATATAAGGGGAGAGAAAAAGAAACCATATGAGACCTTGTTTGCAGTCGACGAACAGATATGCCGGGAAGACTTTGAAGATGTGCGAGGCCACGAAGAAGTGAAAGAGGCAATAATGACGGCTGTGGCAGGCAAACATAATATATTGATGGTAGGCCCTCCCGGTACGGGCAAGACTATGATGGCCAGAAGAATTGCAGGAATACTGCCGCCTATGAGCCTTTGCGAACAGATAGAGACGGCAGGCATATATTCATATGCGCAGATGACGGTGAGAGAAGATCCGGCGCCTGCAAGAAGACCGTTCAGACACGTCTGTTCAGGTGTAACCAGGGCTTCACTGATAGGAGGAGGGAGTATACCTTTGCCGGGAGAAGTGTCTTTTGCTCATAACGGCGTCTTATTCATCGACGAATTTTTAGAACTGGGCCCCGGCATATTGGAGGCTCTCAGAGGCCCTATCGAGGACAGAGAAGTCAGAATATCGAGGAAGGGCGATACGTCTGTCTTTCCTGCCGATTTTTTGCTGGTAGGAGCCGCTAACCCGTGCAGATGCGGATACCTTGGAGATGATCTGCATCAATGCACATGTACGCAGACAGAAATAGATAAATACAGAAACAGGCTGTCAGGACCGCTTGCCGACAGAATAGATATGTGCGTAGAAGTCAACAGAATATCCCATGAAAATCTAAAAAGAAAGGGAGGGCTTTCTTCGGATATGATGAGAGAAAATATACTGAGAGTAAGAAAAATCCAGAGTGAAAGAGGCTGTATCAACGCAGTCATGACAGATAAACAAATAGAAAAATTTTGCCCGATGGACGCGGCCGGCACAGAGTTCATGGAGAGAGCGTATGACAGCTTTGGCATAAGCGCCAGGAGATATTCCAAAATACTCAAGGTGGCCAGAACGCTGGCTGACTTTGAGGAGAGGCAAGTCATAAAGACATGCGATCTGGCGGCGGCTTTTCATTTTACCAGGCTTCTGAAAGGAGGCGTCAAGGAATAATAATGAAAAATTCAAATAATATAAAAGTGATAAGAAAAGGGGACAAAGCTTTCCCCGAGTTTCTCTCTGATATGGAAGACGGCCTTGAAATTCTGTATTGCATAGGAGATACTTCACTTCTCAGAGAGAGGGCGGCGGCGGTAGTCGGCGCGCGAAAATGCAGCGAGTACGGCAGGCAGACAGCCTTAAGAATAGGAAGCCTGCTGGCTAAAAACGAAGTGGTGACAGTCAGCGGAATGGCCTGCGGGATAGACAGCGCGGCGCATCTTGGAGCCCTCAGGCAGGGCGGAAAGACCATAGCTGTCCTGGGCAGCGGTCCCGACATATGTTATCCCAGAAGCAGCCAAAAAATTTATAAGACTATATGCGACAGAGGACTCATCGTATCAGAGTATCCTCCGGGAACAGAACCGAGGCCGTGGAGATTTCCCATGAGAAACAGGATAATTTCGGCATTGTCAGAAGTCGTAACAGTCATAGAAGCCGGAGATACCAGCGGATCGCTGATAACGGCCGTAAGAGCTGCGGAGCAGGGCAGAGAAGTGCTGGCAGTCCCGGGAAATATCAGCAGCCCTTTCAGTCTTGGAACCAACAGACTTATCGCAGACGGGGCCGGCATATTGACTGCTCCGGAAGATATATTGAGAGCTATGGGAATCGACGAGGCGGCTTCGAATATGACAGATCGGGACATGGGAAAAGACGAGAAGGAAGTGTTTGACATCGTTATGAAAAGGGGGAAAATTACCATCGATGAGCTGTCTCGGGAGTCTAAAAGACCCCCTTCAGATGTGAGCGGCATTGTGGCCGTAATGGAGCTCAAGGGCATATTATCTTACAGCATGGGAAAAATTTTTATTGCAAAAATGTGAAAAAGGAACTATCATATTAGTTTATAGAATAAAAGCAAAAAGATTCCTAAGGGAAATCAAATATAATCAGGAGGAAAGATGGCAACTAAAGCAACCAAACCTTCATCAAAAGGCAAGACGGCCAGAAAGAAGACTCTCATAATAGTAGAGTCTCCTTCTAAAGCCAAGACCATAGGAAAGTATCTGGGTTCGTCTTATAAAGTCGTAGCGTCCGTGGGTCATGTAAGAGACCTGCCAAAGAGTAAATTGGGGATAAATATAGAAAACGACTTTGAACCGGAATATATAGCTATAAGAGGAAAAGGCGACCTCATAAAAGAACTTAAGAAGGAGGCCAAGCAGGCTCAGAAGATATATCTGGCTACCGACCCGGACCGGGAAGGAGAAGCTATATCATGGCACCTGGCTTATCTGCTGGGGATAGATCCTGCGTCCGACTGCCGTATAGTATTTAACGAGATAACTAAAGATACCATAAAAAATGCAGTGAAGAATCCCAGACCTATAGATCTCAGACTGGTAGATGCTCAGCAGGCCAGAAGAGTGCTGGACAGACTGGTAGGATATCAGATCAGCCCTCTGCTGTGGAGAAAAATCAGACGAGGTCTCAGCGCCGGGAGAGTCCAGTCGGCCGCCCTTAAGATAATCTGCGACAGAGAGAACCTGATCAAAAATTTTATTCCTCAGGAGTACTGGAACATAATCGTCGATTTCGAAAAGGGATTCGACGCTAAACTGATAGAATATAAAGGAAAGAAACTTTCTGTAGAAAACAGGGAGGCTGCGGAGAAGGCAGTAGCAGAACTAAAGCAGGGAAGCTATGTCGTTTCTCAGATCATTAAAAAAGAAAGACGCAGAAAACCTTTTGCGCCTTTTACCACCAGCAGCCTGCAGCAGGACGCGGCTAACAAGCTGGGATTTACTACTAAAAAAGCCATGATGGTGGCTCAGCAGCTCTACGAAGGCGTGGAAATCAAAGGCCACGGCACTCTGGGACTTGTTACTTATATCAGAACGGACTCGGTGAGAATCTCTAAGGAAGCCAGCATGGCTGCAAGAGAATTTATACTGGATAATTTCGGGCCGGATTATGCGGGGAACAATGTCTTTTCCAACAAGAAAAAGGACATACAAGACGCCCACGAGGCCATAAGACCCAGCAATGTGAGACTGGACCCGCAGCAGATAAAGGAATCGCTTACCAAGGATCAATATTCGCTGTATAAGCTCATATGGACCAGATTCCTGGCAAGCCAGATGGCCCCTGCCCTCTTCGATTCCATGCAGGTCAATATATCAAACGGTGATTACGGCCTGAGAGCCAACGGCTCAAAGCTTCTTTTCGACGGATATCAGAAAATATATTCTTCCAATATGGAAGAGGACAGAGATAAGATACTCCCCGACTTAAGCGAAGGAGAAGCTCTGAAAGCAAACGACATAAAGAGCGATCAGAAATTTACAGAGCCGCCTGCAAGATTTACCGAGGCCAGCCTCGTAAAAGATCTGGAAGAAAAAAATATAGGAAGACCCAGCACATATGCGCCTATCATAGCTACTCTCCTGGAGAGAAAATACATTACGCGGCAGAAAAAGACCTTATCACCTACAGATCTGGGATTTTTAGTGACAGGAATGATGGAAGAATATTTTAAGGAGATTGCCGACACAGGTTTTACGGCCGGTATGGAAGATAAGCTTGACGAGGTGGAGGTAAAGGATTTAAACTGGAAAGAAGTAGTGAGAGACTTTTACGCCAATCTTAAAGAAGAGCTTGCGGTGGCAGATGAGGCCATAGAAAAAGTGCAGATAGAGGATCAGCCTACAGACGAGGTATGCCCGCTGTGCGGCAGGCCTATGGTCATAAAATCAGGCAGATTCGGAGAATTCATGGCCTGCAGCGGCTATCCTGAATGTAAGAACACTAAGGCCATAGTCCAGAAGGTAGGAGTAACGTGTCCGGACTGCGGGGGAGATATAGTGGCCAAGAGAGGCAGATCGGGAAAATTATTCTACGGATGCAGCAATTACCCGACTTGCAAGAGGGCGTATTGGTATAAGCCCGTAGACAGAAAGTGTCCCGAATGTGGCAGTCTTCTTCTTGAACGCAATTCAAAAAATGCTAAATTTGTTTGCTCAAATGATAAATGTGGGTATAAAGAACAGTAGATTAGGAGGTACTAAAAATGGTAGAATTTCATGCAACTACGATCTGTGCAGTCAGAAGAGGCCCCGATGATATCTGTATCGGCGGCGACGGACAGGTCACCATGGGCGAGACGGCCATAATGAAAAACGGAGCAAAAAAAGTGAGAAAGATATATAAGAATTCTGTGATTTCAGGATTCGCAGGCTCCGTAGCCGACGCTTTTGCCCTGACTGAAAAATTTGAAGGAAAGCTGGAAGAACACTCCGGAAATCTCAAACGCGCAGCGGTAGACTTGGCTCAGATGTGGCGTTCCGACAGGGGAATGAGGAACCTTGAAGCTCTGATGATAGTTGCGGATAGAGAATCCATGCTGGTCATTTCAGGTACGGGCGAGGTCATAGAACCGGATCAGGATTTCGTGGCCATAGGTTCGGGCGGAAACTACGCTTATTCGGCAGCTAACGCTCTGTTTAATCATACGAATATGACGGCCGAGGAGATCGTCAGAGAGTCGCTGAAAATAGCGTCGTCTATATGCGTATATACCAATGACAATATTTCCGTTGAGAAATTATAGGAGGGGATGACATGGCCAGTAAAGTTTACAGCATGACTCCAAAAGAAATAGTGGCGGAGTTAGATAAGTATATAATAGGACAGGACGAGGCGAAAAAGTCAGTAGCCATAGCCCTGAGAAACAGATACAGAAGAAGCCTGCTTTCAGAAGAGATGAGGGAGGAGATAACTCCTAAGAATATACTGATGATGGGTCCTACCGGATGCGGAAAGACCGAGATAGCCAGGAGACTGGCAAAGCTCATGGACGCGCCTTTTGTAAAAGTAGAAGCTACCAAGTTTACTGAAGTGGGCTATGTAGGACGCGACGTGGATTCCATGATAAGAGATCTGGTGGAAGCCTCTATGAGGATAACGAAACAGACTAAGCTTGAGGAAAAGTATAATATAGCCGATAAGATAGTAGAAGAAAAGATAGTTGAGGCTATAATTCCGGGAAAGAAAAAGAAATCCGGCTCACAGGCCAAAAGCCCCTTTGACTTTATCATGAACAGCGGCGGGTATCAGAGCCAGAAGCAGCAGTATCTCGACGGACAGGCAGCCAAAGATCAGGAACCTACAAAAGAAGATATGGACGTGGAGATGGCCAGAGAGCAGGTGAGACAGCAGCTCAGACAGGGACTCTTGGAAGAACAGTATATAGAGATCGAAGTAGTCGATACGCCTAAGGGAAATCAGCTGGATATGAGCAATGAAGGCATGTCCATAGCTATAGGAAACATTTTCGGAAATATGGCTCCTGAAAGAACCAAGAAGAAGAACTGCAAAGTCAAGGACGCCCGCAAGATACTGAGGGAACAGGAAGCGCAGAAACTCATAGATATGGACGTAGTGACTGACGAGGCCATACAGAACGCAGAGCAGAACGGAATCGTATTTATCGACGAAATAGATAAGATCGCCTCAGGTTCGCGCATGACCTCCGGAGCAGACGTGTCGAGAGAAGGAGTACAAAGAGATATTCTTCCTATAGTAGAGGGTAGCGTCATCAACACGAAATACGGTCCCGTAAAGACGGACCATATCCTGTTCATCGGCGCAGGCGCTTTCCATACTGCAAAACCTACCGACCTGATACCTGAGCTTCAGGGACGTTTCCCTATAAGGGTAGAACTGGAGAGCCTTACTAAAGAAGATTTTGTAAATATCCTTACGGTGCCCGAAAATGCGCTGATAAAGCAGCACAAGGCATTGCTGGAGACAGAAGGTATAGAAGTAGAGTTTACCGAGGGCGCCATAGATGAGATAGCCACCATGTCGTACCTGATGAACGAGCAGACTGAAAACATCGGAGCAAGACGTCTTCATACTGTACTTGAGAAGCTGCTGGAGGAGATCTCCTTCAATATTCCTGAGATGGAAGAAGAAAAGATAGAAATAACTGACGAATATGTCAAGGAGAAGTTCCAGGAGACTGTTCACAAAGAAGATCTGGATAGATTTATCCTGTAAAGATTTATAGGGGGCTTTTAAAATGCCGGAAAAGATATTAGACAGGATACGGCGCCTTAATTGGGTTCTTACCGAAAGCACTACTGGCAGTCTTTCCTATGATCAGCTGAGCAAGATTCTGAGCGAAGTCATAAATGCCAACGTCTACCTGACGGACGCTGCGGGCAGCGTTCTTGGGACAGGCTATATAAATGCGGAGGACACCTCTACGGAAGTAGACGAGAAGGGCGGAGAACGGATCCCTGAATACCACAATGATAATTTTATGAAGATGAACTCAACCTCTGCCAATATAACCGGCAAACAAGCTCTGGATATAATGGGCGACGGTTATGCCATGGCAGATAAATATCATTGTATAGTGCCCAGCTTTTGCGGAGGCGACCGCTTGGGAACCCTGATAGTGACCAGATATAACCGCAAATTTTCCGAAGAAGATATAGCCCTGTGCGAATACGGAGCCGCAGTGGCAGGACTCGAGATCAGGAGAAATCTCAATCTGGCCGAAGAAAGAGAGAAGAGACAGATATCTGCTATCCATCTGGCATTAGCCACGCTTTCCTTTTCGGAGAAGGAAGCCGTTAAAAAAATCTTAATGGAGTTCAGCGGCTGCGAAGGTTCTATAGTAACCAGCAAAGTAGCCGAAAAATACAAGATGACCAATTCTCTGGTAGTGAACGCTCTGCGTAAACTGGAAAGCGCAGGCGTTCTCACATCGCGTTCTATGGGAATGAAAGGAACGAAGATTCAGATAAACAACCTTTATCTGAGGGATGTGCTGGAAGAAATCAGATGAACTCTCCGCAGCAAAATCAAACACAGGACCGTACTCGCCGCCTGCTCACATGAGCCGGCCGGCGAGTAATTTTTTATGTCGTTTTTGAATGTCCCGGCATAATATATCAAGGGGGTATTTTTATGCGGAAATGGGTAGTAATACTTATAGGAGTCATTCTCGTCATAATAGGCAGCCTGGTCCTCATCAAGGACGCTTTTGGAGAAAGTATAGAAGCCGCGGCCGAAGCCATTGCGGTGAACAGCGTTGCGGTAAAAATAAATAAAAGTTTGGAACAGGGCTTTTATGATGAAAGCCTAGGAGAGTCGCTCCTTCATATAGAGAGGGATGCAGAGGGGAATATTCAGTATGTAGAACCTGATTCAAGGGTCATAAATAAGCTTCTCCTGTCTTTTTCTCAGAATGTTGAGGAAACATACAGTTTGTCCGATATGGAAGAACACAAGGTAAATTTGGGCGTCATAACGGGCAGCCGCATACTGTCTCAGCTGCCGTTCTATATAACTGTAAAAGTACAGCCCCTCAGTCTGACTAAATTTCAATATGAGACAGAGTTTGAGACTGAGGGCATAAATCAGACCAGATACTATGTCTATTGCACTGTAACCAGCCAGGTACATATTTTAGCGCCGTTTACAGATAAAACTGCCGAGATAAACAGAAGAGTGCTCATAGCGGAGGCTATCATAGTAGGAAAAGTACCGGACAGTTATGTAGTAGTACCTGAAGAAAGTATTTTAGATGCAGTATGATGAAATATGTGATAAAATAAAAATATGCTTAGATTTACTGATGACAACAAGGTCCTCAGAGAGGACCGGTATAACGCTATTTTAGTGGGAGTGCAGAGAGACGAAGATATAAGTTATTCTATGGAAGAACTCGAAGGCCTTGCAGAAGCGGCAGGCGCCCGGGTGCTTGGAACCATGATTCAGAATATGGAAAGACCAAACACCGCTACTTTGATTGGAAAGGGCAAAGTAGAAGAACTGAAAGAGCTGGCAGATTCCATGGAAGCCGATATGATAATCTTCAACGACGAACTGACCGGCATGCAGCTGAGAAACCTGGAAGACGCGATAGGGATAAGAATTATCGACAGGACCATATTGATACTCGATATATTTGCCGCTAGGGCTACATCCAGAGAAGGAAAGCTCCAGGTAGAGCTGGCGCAGCTCAAGTATAGGATGCCGAGACTGACCGGGTTTGGCAAATCTCTGTCAAGACTCGGAGGCGGCATAGGAACCAGAGGCCCCGGAGAAAAGAAGCTGGAGACGGACAGGCGCCATATCCAGCGCCGCGTGACGGACATAAAAGATGAACTGACTCATCTTAAAAACACCAGGAGTGTTCAGAGGGCCAGAAGGGAGAAGAGCAGCATACCTGTAGTAGCTCTTGTGGGATATACCAATTCCGGCAAATCTGCGCTTATGAACAGGATACTTTCAGATGTTCAGAAAGAGGATAAGTCGGTGCTGGAGAAAGATATGCTGTTTGCGACTTTAGATGTCCAGCAGAGAAACGTCACTTTGGAAAGCGGAAGAGAATTCATACTCATAGATACCGTTGGATTCGTGAGCAGACTTCCTCATTCGCTGATAGAGGCTTTTAAAGCTACTCTCGAGGAGGTCACATATGCTGACCTGCTCCTGCACGTTGTAGACGAGTCATATGAGAATTACGATTTTCATATAAAGGTCACCGAAAAAGTAATGGGAGAGATAGGCGCGGGAGAAAAAGAAAAGATCATGGTTTTTAACAAGATGGATCTTGCTCATGACGACATCATACCTGTCCGGGGGTGCGACAACGTGGAGATTTCTGCGAAATGCGGGACTAATATAGATGTCCTCATAAACAAGATAGAGTCGAAGATATTCGGCGATTATACGCCGGCGGCATTTCTCGTTCCGTATGACAGAGGAGATATCTCATCTTATCTCTGCAGTCAGTCGGAGGTTAAAAAAATGGAATATACAGATGAGGGAACTTATTTCGAAGTAGTTATGAAACAGGAGGATCGAAAGAGGCTGGAGAAATATGAAGTTGTATAAAACTGTGGAAAAGGAGGCGTCTGCTTCTCAGATCATAGAAAAATCTAAATTCATAACATATGTCAAGCCTGTCTCCTCAAAGGAGGAGGCAGACGCCTTCATAGCAGAAATAAGGAAAAAACACAAAGACGCTACTCACAATGTCCCGGCCATGGTAATAGGAGATAAGATGCAGCTGCAGTGGGCTTCCGACGATGGGGAGCCTCAGGGCACATCCGGGGCGCCTATGGTGAAACTTCTGACTTCAGAAGAAATAACGGATACTGTTATCGTCGTTACCAGATATTTCGGAGGGATAAAACTTGGCACAGGCGGTCTAGTCAGAGCATATACTTCTTCGGCTAAAATGGGCCTTGAGTCGGCTGGTGTTTGCGGAGTATATGAGCAGATGGCGACCACCTACAGTTTGGAGTATACATTTTTGGCAAAGCTGCAGAGTTTAGAGGGCGGCTTGTTCACCATTCTGGATATAAGATATTCAGATAAAGTGGAAGTGGATCTGGCCTGCGAACCTGAGGACGCAGAACAACTTGCTGAACTGATCGACAACATTACGGCAGGCAGGGGCCGAATGAAAAAACAGGAAAAAACACTGGTAAAAAAGTTGAGTAAATAATATGCCAATAATTTGAAATTTTTCGTTGACATGGCTTCGCAGTTATGCTAATATATGTCTCGGCTCACAAATTAAAGATCATTTAAAAAGTCAAAAATTGCAAAAAAGTTTAAAAAGTTCTTGACAATTTAAATGAACTAATGTATATTAAATAAATGTGTCGAGCAAGTTACGAACGCGAGGGCGCTTAGCTCAGCTGGGAGAGCATCTGCCTTACAAGCAGAGGGTCATAGGTTCGAGCCCTATAGCGCCCACCATGAAGATGGCCTGGTAGTTCAGTTGGTTAGAATGCCAGCCTGTCACGCTGGAGGTCGACGGTTCGAGCCCGTTCCAGGTCGCCAACTTTTTTAACAGTTCCTTCGCTGGTGTGGCTCAACGGTAGAGCAGCTGATTTGTAATCAGCAGGTTGGGGGTTCGATTCCCTCCACCAGCTCCATAACATTGCTTGGAGTCTGATCGGCTTTATGGCCGAAAAGACAAGCATACGTCGAGGGATTCCCGAGTGGCCAAAGGGGGCGGACTGTAAATCCGTTAGCTGAGCTTTCGATGGTTCGAATCCATCTCCCTCGACCAATTTAAAACTTAATAGTTGTGCGGAAGTGGCTCAGGGGTAGAGCATCGCCTTGCCAAGGCGAGGGTCGCGAGTTCGAATCTCGTCTTCCGCTCCAATATTTATAACGTGCGGATGTAGTTCAATGGTAGAACCTCAGCCTTCCAAGCTGATGGCGTGAGTTCGATTCTCATCATCCGCTCCACTATTTTGTGGGCTCATAGCTCAGTTGGATAGAGCAACGGCCTTCTAAGCCGTGTGTCCGGGGTTCGAATCCCTGTGGGCTCACCATTTTTTTTGGGGTATCGCCAAGCGGTAAGGCACTGGGTTTTGATCCCAGCATTCGTAAGTTCGAATCTTGCTACCCCAGCCACGCGTGACCCATTAGCTCAGTCGGCAGAGCACTTGACTTTTAATCAAGGTGTCCGGAGTTCGAATCTCCGATGGGTCACCAATAAAAACACCGCGGCGATTTTTGCAAGTATCGGACATGGAGAGGTGTCCGAGTGGTTTAAGGAGCTGGTCTTGAAAACCAGTGACTCCGAAAGGGGCCGTGGGTTCGAATCCCACCCTCTCCGCCATAATAAGTGATAAGCCTGGAGAAGTACTCAAGTGGCTGAAGAGGACGGTTTGCTAAACCGTTAGGGTTCGATTACGGGCCGCATGGGTTCGAATCCCATCTTCTCCGCCATACATAGGGGTATAGCTCAGTTGGTAGAGCAGTGGTCTCCAAAACCACGTGTCGAGGGTTCGAGTCCTTCTGCCCCTGCCAAAGAATTTTATATCGGGGTGTAGCGCAGTTTGGTAGCGCAACTGGTTTGGGACCAGTGGGCCGCGGGTTCAAATCCTGCCACCCCGACCATTAAAATGTGGGCCTTTAGCTCAGTTGGTCAGAGCATCCGGCTCATAACCGGCAGGTCCCGGGTTCAAGTCCCTGAAGGCCCACCACATTTTAATAAACAAATGTATGCCCAGATAGCTCAGTAGGTAGAGCAGGGGACTGAAAATCCCCGTGTCTCTGGTTCGATTCCGGATCTGGGCACCATTTATTTATAAAGGCAGTTCCTTGCTGACAAAGAAGTCCGAGGGATTGCTTTTGTTTTTTGGACAAACTGCCGACGAAAAAGCCCCTGCCTTTGAAAATTGATGAAAAATTCCCTCAAACGTTCCGTAATTTGAGAAAACCGGGACTTGAAGAGAGAAAATTCTCTGTAAGAGGCCCAAAACGCCTCGCTGCCGGGAATAGCTGATAAACTGATGCTGTTGAGCAGCTCCTATTAACATTGTCAAAAATGGTTTCAAGGTGAGAATATCAAAAATTCTCAATTCTAAAAGCCGCTGATGCTGTCAGCGGCTTTGTGATTCTTGAGACGCCGCCTGCAGGCGGGGCAAGGTCAGCGGTTTTTCTCTTTTTCGATCATTTCTCTTATGGTTTCCGCGTTTTCGTAACCTTTCTTTACAGAAGTTTCGAGATATTTATCGGCAGTTTCAAAATCTCCTGTTTGGGCGTAGGCCAGAGCTGCGTTGCCCCAGGCTACAGCTAGGTCAGGGTCAGATTTCAGCGCTTTTTCAAAATATTCTATGGCAGCCGGCGCGTCTCCTTCTAATATGTAAAGGGATCCTAAACTGGAGTTGAGCTCCGCATAATCCGGGTCAATTTCCAGCGCCTGAAGATAGAGCTCTTTGGCGGACAGGTTATCTCCGCCCTGCCTGTAGGTGATGGCCAGGTTTACGTAATTTCTTACATCGGTATCATCCTCATCCAGCGCCGACTGATAATATTCTTGGGCTTTCTCCAGATTTCCGAGTTCCAATTCGGCTCCTCCGAGATAGGCGTACAGATCAGAATAGCTGATCTTATCGGAGATTCCGGCTTCGAGGGCGCTCTCAAATTTCTCGAGGGCAGTTTCGTAATCCCCTTCAGCATATGCTTCGCTGCCTTCCGTGAAAAACTCGTCGCCCTGATTTTTCTGACATCCAAATGAAAAAAATGCCAGACTTAAAGTAAATAACAGGATAATGATCTTTTTCATGTTAATCCTCCATGATTACAATATTTCAAATGAGACCCAGCTCGAGATGAGATAAGCCGCGGCAGACATTACACAAGCAAAAGAGATGACTTTTGATTTGATTTTGGATTCTTTGTCGAAGACGGCCATAGACGTTATCCAGGATATGACTAAAGTTATCAGGGCAATCACCGTCATCTTATTGATCACAAGAGCCCATCCTCGCAGGAGGAAACACAAGACGGCTATTACCAGCACGGTGATCAGATACTTGAGCCAGCCGCCTCTGTTGAACAGTATGGGTATGAGAAGGGCGGCCCAGACTATTCCCAGCAGAAGACATTTCAAAATTATAATAAATATGCTTTCCATATATACTCCTTTTTTATGTGATATTACAAATAAAATCATAACATAAATCGGACGAGTTTGGAAGGACTTTTCTGGCTTGAAAGATCTTTAATGAGGTAGTCCGGCTCGTTATAAAAAGTCTTGGAATGTATAACAGATGAAAAAGGAACTTTTCTTTTTTAGGCAGTTTTTACCTGGAGTTTTATGTTATCAATTTGCAGGTAATCATTGATTCTTGGCGAAATTTGCGGTAAAATATACATGTATAAAATTACGGGAGGATGCGATGGCCCAGCTATATTACAGATACAGTACGATGAACGCCGGAAAATCTATAGAACTGATAAAGGTGGCGTACAACTATGAGGAGAGAGGCAAACAGGTGCTCACTCTTATTCCCTCGGTAGACGACAGGTATGGGGTAGGGGTGATAACTTCGAGAATAGGGATACAGAGAGAGGCTCTCGTAGTAAATGAAGATACTAATATACTTGAACTGTATATTCGTGAAAATGAAAAGAGAAAAATCGACTGCGTGCTGATAGACGAATGTCAGTTTCTCAAAAAGCACCACGTACAGGAACTGGTGGAGATAGTAGACAGCTGCGACGTTCCCGTGCTGGCTTACGGACTCAAAAATGATTTCAGAAACGAACTCTTTGAAGGATCGTATTACATGCTGATATATGCAGACAAGATAGAAGAAATAAAGACTATATGCTGGTGCGGGCGAAAAGCTACCATGGTGGCCAGAGTTATCGACGGAAGAGTCGTCAAACAGGGAGAGCAGGTAGTGATAGGAGGCAACGATATGTATGTGTCTTTGTGCCGCAAGCATTATAACGACGGAAGATTTTGTGAGAATAAACAGGCTTTGTTATTCAGGGAGTAAAAATGACTGCAAGACTTAGACGAAAAAATTTAACGACTATTATTTTGACAGCTTTCTTAATTCTCATGGCTGCCTTTGCCATGGCCGGCAGCGCCTCGGCAGCCACGACCGCTACCGTAGACAGCAAAGAGGGACTGAATGTCAGAAGCGGCCCCGGCGTCGATTACGGTATTCTCTTCGCACTTCCCGACAAGACTACAGTCACGGTAATAGAAAAAGACGGCGGCTGGTACAAGATAAGCTATGAAGGAAAGACGGGATATGCCAGCGGCGATTATCTCGTGATTCAGCAGACGGGGGACAGCGACGGGGATGTAATCGGCAAGACCGGTACGGTAAACAGCCTGATAGGACTGAACGTCAGAAGCGGTCCCGGCTCAGGATACGAATTGCTGTTTACACTTAATAATAATGCCACTGTGGATATCATAGGAAAGTCAGGAAGCTGGTATCAGATAAGCTATAACGGACGGACAGGATATGTCAGCAGCGAATATATAGTGATAGACGAAAGCCCCGACTATGTGTATGACGGGGACTTCGAAAGCTATCTTACGCAGCAGGGATTTCCGGAGAGTTATAAATATTATTTAAGAATCTTACATGCCGCTCACCCTCAATGGATATTTAAATCTCAGAAGACGGGGCTGAGCTGGACTGATGTAATTGATAAAGAGAGCAAAGTAGGTATAAACCTCGTACATAAGAGTTCGAACGACTCATGGAAATCAGATGATTACGGAGCTAAGGATTCAAACGGCAATTATATAGAATTTGACAGCGGAGGCTGGATAGCTGCTTCCCGTTCTATAGTGGAATATTATATGGATCCGAGAAACTTTTTGAATGAAGGCGGAATATTTCAATTTATGAGCCATTCATACGATTCTCAGACTCAGACCAAGGCAGGTCTACAGCAGCTGGTGGCCGGTACGTTCCTTGCGAATAAATTCCCCGAAGCGGGATATGATACGTACTCTGACGCTCTGATATATGCCGGCAGTCAATCGGGAGCCAATCCGTATGTCCTGGCTTCGATGATCCTCGTGGAACAGGGAAAGGACGGAAAGGGAAATAGCATTTCCGGCAAAGTAAGCGGCTTTGAAGGGTATTATAATTATTTCAATGTAAGAGCGTATGCTTCCGGCGGATATGACGCGGTCGAATATGGGCTGCTGTATGCCAAGAGCCAGGGATGGAACACTCACATAAAATCGATCTTAGGCGGAGCGGCTCATTATGCCAGCAATTACATAAAGAACAACCAGAACACCCTGTATCTTAAAAAGTTCAATGTTATGAACGGTATGAGTTCAGTGGCCACTCATCAATATATGACCAATATCGGCGGGGCGGCCAGCGAAGCCGCAAACCTGAAAGCAGGTTACAGCTCCAGCGGGGCGATAACTTTCTATATACCGGTTTACTCCGATATGCCGGAAACTGCTGCTCCGATGCCGGGAAGCGGAAATAATAATTATTTCCTCAAGAGCCTGAGCGTGGACGGATATGATCTGATGCCGGCGTTTAATATGTATACTTCCGAGTATGAACTGGTAGTTCCCAGCGATACGTCGCACGTAAAAATCAACGCTTCTGCCAGCGATTCCGGCGCTAAAGTCGAAGGTGCGGGAAATGTTCAGCTGACAGGAAATGTTACCGATATAAAGGTTACGGTAACCTCAACCAGCGGAGTGAAGAAAACCTATACTATCACCGTGGCTAAAGAGAGCGGTTCCACTTCAGAGGGAAGCCTGACCAGTTCGGTATATTCGATAGGCACTTATATAACGGGAGTTGACTTTGAAACTTCTGTGAAAACTTTTAAATCGAACCTGAATATTTCTTCAGGCTGCTCTTTAAAAGTAATTAGCTCCGGCGGCTCTGAGATGACTTCGGGCAATGTCGGAACAGGGACTAAGGCCGTCTTGTATGATAAAAGCGGAAAAGCGATAAAGAGTTATTATGTAGTTGTCAAAGGTGATGTCAATGGAGACGGCAAGGTGACGTCTGCCGATGTACTCTTTACGCAGAGACATATAATAAAAACTTATACGTTGAGCGGAGCATATTTTTACGGTGCAGATATCAATGGCGATGGTAAAGTAAGCTCTGTAGATGTTCTTTATATGCAGAGACATATTATTGGAACGTATACTATAAAGAATTAATAGGGATTGGTGATGAAAAAAAGATTAATTGTATTAACATTGATTTTATGCTTGATGTTCTCATTTTGCAGTATTTCTAATGCGTTAGGTGCTTCTGCATCATTAAGCATATCCGGAGGTGGAAGCTACACAGTAGGCAGTACAATAAGGATAACATATACTTTTTCTGCAACGAATATTGCAGGCGCATCGGCACAAATAGTATACGATGCATCTGTTCTAAGCTATAAAGGATGTTCAGGAGGTACAGCGCCTTCTTCAGCATCAGGAGTAATTAATGTGTATGCAGGAGATGGAAATGCACATTCATCACTATCGGTCACATTGACGTTTGAAGCATTAAAAGTGGGATCTTCAAGCATCAGCGTATCGCCTGGTGGTGATGAAGGAATAATAGATTATGATGGGAATCCTTTGAGCGTTTCTTCTAAGAGCACTACTGTTTCAGTAACAAATCCATCATCCTCTGCTTCCAGCAATGCGAACCTTTCCAGCCTTAAAGTTTCGGCGGGAAGCCTTTCGCCTTCCTTTTCACCTTCCAGAACGTCGTATACGGTGAATGTAGGCGAAGATGTGAGCGTATGTACCATAAGCGCTACTCCGCAGGATTCTGCCGCCACGGTCTCTGTAGGGGGATCGAAGAATCTTTCGATGGGTAAAAACGTGAGGACTGTCACGGTGACTGCCGAAAACGGAGCCACCAAGACATATACCATAACCATAAACAGAGGCGAGGGGGGGACTTCTTCCGAAGACCCTTCTGATGACCCGTCAGACGGTTCCGACGGTGAGATCGAGGATATCACCGTAACTGTAGGCGATAAGGAGTACATCGTCTGCGAAAATTACGATGAGAGTTCTATCCCCAAGGGGTTTGTCATGACCATAGCTCAATATGGAGATAAAGATATCCCTGTGATAAAGGATGAAAATTTGAAGTACACGTTTGCCCTTCTCAAAGACCCAGAAACAGGAGATGAAACATGGTTCTTCTATGACGAGGAAAGCGACACCTTTGCTGAGACTGCTCAGATTTCTGCCGAAGATGCCATGGAATACGGGAGACTGCTGGCAGAACTGAATGGAGACGATCAGGACAGCGAATCAGGTTCAAAAGATAGGATCCTTATCATTGCATTGGGAGCTACAGTCGTCGTTCTTGCAGCTTTAGTCCTCATATTGCAGGTAGGAATAATAAATAAAAATAAAAAGAAACTAAAAAAGAATAAGAAAAGCGAAGAAGAAATAGATATAACAGATGAAAAGCCGTATGAAGATATGGATATAGAAGAACAACAGCAAAGCGATCATGAAACTGAAGACGATTATACCGATACTGGAAGGGAAGATCAGTGAGCATATTCGATCATATCGAGGGATTTTTTGGAGAGCTGAATATGGCCTCGGTGGCAGTACGCCTGATATTGGCTACGCTTCTGGGAAGTTTTGTGGGAATGGAAAGAGCTCATAAGAGATATGCCGCAGGTATAAGGACCTTCGCTCTGGTGTGCCTTGGATCTGCGCTGGCTACTATGATCGGCCTCTACTTAGGCGAAATCAGCGCTTTAGGAGCAGACGTCGGCCGCATACCTGCTCAGATATTATGCGGAATTGGATTTCTCGGAGCAGGAACTATCATAGTTACCGAGAGAAAACAGGTGAAAGGTCTGACTACCGCTGCCGGATTATGGGTCACGGCCACCATGGGTATGGCCATAGGCGCCGGTTTCGTCTTTGCGGCTATAGTGTGCTTTGTGCTGATTTTCCTCACCACCTACTATATGTATTATATGGCGAGGTATGTGGAGAATCATACCAGAACTATAGAGATATATGCGGAGATGGACAGAAAGGGAGTCGAACCGTTTTTGACATTTCTTAAGGAATCTGGGTATGTCATAACTTCCATAGAGAGGAGAAAAGATGAAACTATTCTCGAAGATGATATAGCTTTGAGAGTAGAGCTGGATATGCTGAAAAAACGAGATCACGCTGAAGTGCTGGATGAGATACTGACTGTATCATCTGTACATTATGTCGAAGAAATCAGCTGATATAGAGTGAACCGGGTATATGGGATCAGATTTTATCTGATCCCATATACCCGTATTTTTTACCTTGCCATGTGTCTCTAAGATGGAGCTGTTGATCTATGCGGTTTAAAATAGTCCGCTTGTTAAAGCTCCAGGGAGGGTTTATTAAGATAGAGCGGGGCGCGTCTGCAGTAAGCCTGTGTATAGTTACGTCAGGCGGTATGATTTCAAGGCAGCGGATTACGAGATCCACGTAAGAATCTATAGAATCAAAGGGCTGATAGTCACTGTGAGTTTTTTCCATGGCAGAACCCTTTACTATGTTCAGAAGATGAAGCTTTAATCCGAAAAGCCCCGGCATTGACGACACATGTCTGACTGATTGCAGCATCATCTCTTCCGTCTCACCAGGAAGCCCCAGGATCAGATGGACCACGTACTTTATATTTCGGCTGGCCAGGTTGCGGCAGGCAATGTCGAACACAGAAGTCTCGTAGCACCTGTTAAAAGCAAGGGCCGTCTCATCATGGACAGTCTGAAGTCCCAGCTCTATCCACATGAAGTTTTCCCTGTTGATTTCAGAAAGCAGATCCAGGACATCAGCAGAAAGACAATCCGGCCTCGTTCCTACCACGAGACCGCTTATCTTGGGATTTTCGAGGACCGACCTGTATTTTCGCCGAAGTACATCCACCGGCGCATAAGTGTTGGTGTGATTCTGAAAATAGGCCAGATACCTGGCCTTAGGCCATTTTTTAGACAGCAGTTCTATCTGCTGATCTACGGATGAGGCGAATTCGCCGGAGCCTGAATCTGAACAAAAAGAACACCCATAGACTCCCTTGCTGCCGTCCCTGTTAGGGCAGGTAAATCCTCCGTCGATGGCCAGCTTGATGGTTTTTTCACCTAAATTATCCTTAAGCCATCTGTCAGCAGAATAGAAGCGTTTATCTTTGAACCTGCGAGGTAATATATCATTATTTTTTTCGTTCATATATCCTTAAATCCTTTAAATAATCATGTTAATATGGTATAATTACATATTATCAAATCAGGCTTTTAAAAACAAGCCGCAAACGGAGAAAAGGTAATGGTAAAGAAGACACAGCCTCAGCAGCAGGAGATATTAGATGAATGTAAACCTCAGAGTTTTATAGACGAAGAGGCAGAAGTTAAAGTCTCTAAAAATACGCTTCTCCTACATTCATGCTGCGGACCATGCAGCACGGCCTGTATAGAAAGGCTGGCAGGAACATATAAGATAACGGTGTTCTTTTATAATCCCAATATAACTGAAATGGATGAATATAACAGGCGCAAAGAAGCGCAGATTAAGTTCATCGAGCTATATAATAAAAAACTGCCGAAGGAGGATAAGATAGAATTTATAGAAGGCGAATACCTGCCGGAAGAGTTCTACACGGCGGCCAGAGGCCTTGAGGCAGAGCCGGAGGGAGGCGCAAGATGCACAGAATGTTTCAGGCTGCGTCTTGAAAGAACTGCGCAGGCAGCGCTCCGTACAGGTAACACCATATTCGGCACTACTCTGACCGTAAGCCCTCACAAAAACTACAGCCTCGTTTCTGCCATAGGATGTGAACTGGCGAACAAGTATCATGTAGAATTCTTGGATATTGATTTTAAGAAAAAGGCAGGTTTTCAGAGAAGCATACAGATGTCTAAAGAATACGAACTTTACAGGCAGAATTATTGTGGATGTGAGTTTTCAAAAATAAAAAAATAGGAGGAAGCGATATGTCACATTTGATCTTACCAAAAAATTACGACCCTCTGATCGACCTGATGGAAAGTCAGAGAGCGATCAAAAAAATAAAAGATTACTTTCAGCAGGAGCTGGCTTACGGCCTCAACTTGAGGCGTGTATCAGCCCCCCTCTTCGTCGATCCGAAAACGGGACTCAACGACAATCTCAACGGCGTGGAAAGAAGAGTAAGTTTTACGCTAAAGGACATAGATGAACTCGAGGTGGAGGTGGTTCAGTCTTTAGCTAAATGGAAGAGGATGGCTCTGGGAAAATACAAAATACAGCCGGGACACGGCATATATACAGATATGAACGCCATAAGAAGAGATGAAGAACTGGATAATCTTCACTCTGTCTATGTAGACCAGTGGGACTGGGAGAAGGTCATAACCAAAGAGCAGAGAACAGAAGAATATCTGAAAGAAACGGTGATCACTATATATAATGCGGTGAAGAATCTGGGCGATTATGTAAACAGGCTTTACAGAAATATTCAGACAGAGATACCAAACGATATATATTTTGTTACTACCCAGGAACTCGAAGATATGTATCCTGATCTTACGCCTAAGCAGAGAGAGGATGCAATCACTAAAGAACATAAAGCTGTGTTCATCATGAAGATAGGCGGAAGGCTGACTTCGGGAGAAAAGCATGACGGTCGCTCGCCTGACTACGATGACTGGGAACTCAACGGAGACATAATACTCTGGAACGAAGTTCTCGACAGGGCTTTTGAGATATCTTCCATGGGCATAAGGGTGGATTCGGAGGCCATGGAAAGACAGCTTTTAGCCGAAGGCTGCCAGGACAGAGCCAGGATGGAATTTCAGAAGGCTGTCTTAGAAAACAGACTGCCTTATACCATAGGCGGAGGAATAGGACAGAGCAGATTATGCATGTTTTTCCTGAGAAAGGCTCATATCGGCGAGGTGCAGTCCTCCGTATGGCCTAAAGAGATGATAGACATATGCAGTGAAAACAACATACATCTTCTGTAAGGAAAACTTATGATTTACGTCGATGTTGCAGTTGATAATAAAAGTAAATATACAGACGGACTTTTTACATATAAGTCGCCTGTCGATATCCGTCCCGGAGATCTGGTGACGGTTCCCTTCGGCAGCGGAGATAGAGAAAAGAAAGCCATCGTCTGCGGGACGCCGACAAAGATCGACTGCCCCTCCGATAAATTAAAGACCATTTCAGAGGTAGTCGAAAGAGGTTTTCTTTCAGAAGAGGCTGTGAAGACTGCCGTCTGGATGAAACAGAGATATGGAATAAAATATCACGACGCTTTCAGATGTTTTGTCCCGACGGGGAAGGCTCCAAAAGCAGGAAAAGAAAAAGAACCTTATAAAGGTGTTTCGGGGAAGTACGTCAGGCCTGAAAGCCTCACGCCGCAGCAGAATTTAGCTGTCAGCGAAATCGTCAGCGCGATAAAATCAGGCAGTCAGACCAGTTTTCTGCTCCATGGAGTCACCGCCAGCGGCAAGACAGAAGTATATATGGAATCTATAGAAAAAGCCGTTTCCATGGGGAAGACAGCCATAATGCTGGTTCCTGAAATCTCGCTGACCAAACAGGTGATAGAGACTTTTGCGGGCAGATTCGGAAAAGAGACTATAGCGGTTTTACATAGTAAGCTCACTCCTCGGGAAAGATATGACGAGTGGAGGCGAATACAAAGAGGAAATGCAAAGATCGTGATAGGCGCCAGGATGGCGGTATTTGCCCCTTTAAAGGATATAGGCCTCATAGTCATGGACGAAGAACAGGAGTCAAGCTATAAGGCTGATATGACGCCTAAATATGACACGGTAGATATAGCTCTTAAACGCATAAGTTATTACAAAGGCGTGCTCCTGCTGGGGAGCGCCACGCCGTCGGTCGTATCGTATTACAGGGTGAGTCAGGGCATATACAGACTTCTTACTTTAAATAAGAGGTATAACAATACTCCTCTGCCTAAGATTGAGATCGCCGATATGAGAGCAGAACTCAGAGAAGGAAATACGACTATTTTCAGCAGAGCTCTGTTTACGGGGATCGAAGATGAGCTTTCATCAGGTAGACAATGCATACTTCTTCAGAACAGGAGAGGATATTCAAACTTTATTTCCTGCAGAGAATGCGGGTCTGTCATCAGATGCCCCGAGTGCGGGATATCTTTGACTTATCATAAATCTCAGGAAAGCCTCATATGCCATTACTGCGGAAGGCGATTTCCTCTTCCGAAAGTCTGTCCGGAATGTGGAAGTTCTTATATAAAAAATTTCGGTATAGGAACGGAACAAGTCGAAGAAGCGGTGAAACGATTCTTTCCCGCGGCCTCCTGCGGCAGGCTGGATATAGACGCCCTCAAGACCAGAAAAGATCTGGATCGGATATTGGGAGATTTTTCTTCCGGAAAGACAGACATACTCATAGGCACGCAGCTGGTAGCTAAAGGTCTGGACTTTGAAAATGTCGGATTGGTAGGTATAATAGCAGCAGATACAGGCTTAAATATACCGGACTATCGATCTTGCGAGAGGACCTTTCAGCTGATCACTCAGGCTGCGGGTAGGGCAGGCCGAAGAGAGCAAAGAGGAAGAGTCATAATTCAGACATACGAGCCTGATAACTATGCTCTGAGAGCCGCATCTTTTAACGATTACGGAGAATTCTTCCGGGAGGAGATCAAACTCAGAAAATTCATGGAATACCCGCCCTTTACCGATATGATAATGGTAAACTTTACTGCCGAAGACGAAGAAAATGCTTTCAGAACCGCAAAGAGGTGTAAGAAATATCTGGAGAACTCTAGGGGAAAGAAAGAAGAAGCGAGTATTCTGGGGCCGAAGGTTTCCATGAGCTTTCGCGGAAAGGATTCCGTAAGATTTTACATGATGATAAAGTGTCCTAAGGGATTAAGGAATAAATATATATATTATTTAGAAGAGTTTAATAAGATAATTATCAAAGAGCGCGCAAAATGCAGCATGGATATAGATATAAATCCGTACAGTGCTTATTGACAGGAGGTAAATATATATGGCCTTAAGGAAGGTTGTAATCGAAGGCGACGATATTTTGAGAAAAAAATGCAGAGAAGTAGGCCAGGTCACAGACAGGATAAGAGAGACCATGGAAGATATGAAAGAGACCATGAGAGCTGAGATGGGCGTAGGTATTGCAGCGCCTCAGATAGGAGTCATGAGAAGGATGTTTGTGGCAGAACCGGAACCGGACAGAGTCTATAATATGATAGACCCCGTCATTCTTGCAAAGAGCGGAAGCCAGCTGGGCGACGAGGGGTGTCTGAGCGTACCGGGCATGATCGGTACCGTGGAACGTCCCGACTATATAAAGATAGAGGCTACAGACCTTGAAGGAAACAGAAAAGTATATGAGTTCAGGGATTTTGACGCGAGAGTCATGTGCCACGAGTATGACCATCTAGACGGAATTCTATATATAGATAAAGCTACTGATATACGGGACGCTTTTGCAGACCAAGAAGCGGAGGAAGAAGAATAGATATATGAAGACTGTATTTATGGGAACGCCGGATTTCGCGGCGGCCATACTGGAGACTCTGTATGACAGCCGCAATTCCGTATGCCTGGCTATAACACAGCCTGACAGAGCTAAAGACAGAGGCAAGAAAGTAAGATCTACGCCTGTAAAAGAATTTGCTCAGAGCCACGGGATCGAGGTGTTTCAGCCAGAAAAAATAAGAAACGATGAAGAAACAAAAGAAAAACTTCGCCAGATCTCGCCCGACGTCATAGTAGTAGCCGCTTACGGACAGATACTGCCCGAAGAAATACTTGCTCTTCCCAAATACGGATGTGTAAATGTACACGCTTCTCTGCTGCCCAAGCTGAGAGGAGCCTCGCCTATACAGCAGGCTATAGTCCGGGGAGAGGAAAAGACAGGTATTACCATCATGCAGATGGACAGCGGCTTGGATACAGGAGATATACTGGCTCAGGAAGAGATACAGATAGGTGATTTAAACAGTCAGCAGCTCCACGATCGGCTGGCGTCTATAGGGGGCAGTCTATTGCTTAAAACCTTAGACATGCTGGAAAAAGAAAATCTTACGCCACTGCCTCAGAATAAAGATGAAGCTACTTATGCCGGCCTGATTTCTAAAAAGGACGGCAAGATTGACTTTAAAAAGAGCCCGGAAGAAATAGAAAGACTCATAAGAGGTTTCGATCCGTGGCCGGGAGCATTTTGCAGCATGTTCGGGGCGACCGTGAAATTCTGGAAGGCAGAAGCTTCCGACGAAGAGACGGACGCTGAAGACGGAACTGTAATCGGAGCAGACGAAAACGGAATTAAAATCTGCTGCGGTGGCAGAATATTGATTGTGAAAGAAATCCAAGCTCCCGGAAAAAAGAGAATGAAGGCTGCGGATTATCTCAGAGGTCATGATATGAAGATCGGGAGCAAGTTTGAATAGGAGGATAAATGCCTTATTACTACTATAATGATATATACAGTCTCAGATATGTGCTTCTGATAGCCGCTATTCTTTTGACTGTCATAGCTCAGGCTAGAGTAAGTTCAAATTTCAGAAAGTATTCGTCAGTAAGAAATCACAGAGGAATGACCGGCGCTGAAGCGGCCAGAAGAGTTCTGGACGCCAACGGCCTTTCCGGCGTGACTGTGGAGCAGATCAGGGGAAGCCTCACCGATCATTACGACCCGTCGAAGAAAGTCTTGAGACTTTCTGAAACTGTTTACGGCAGAGAATCGGTAGCTGCAGTGAGCGTGGCCTGCCATGAGGCGGGACATGCGCTTCAAGACGCAGAAAACTATGGGCCTCTTAAACTGAGGAACGGAATGGTCCCCATAGTTAATTTTTCATCTAAGTTCTGCTGGATACTCATACTCGCAGGTATAATCCTCTCGGCCGCAGGAACTTATATGGCCGGCTGGATATTCGATATAGGAATAATTCTCTTTGTGGCGGTGATACTTTTTCACCTTGTCACGCTGCCGGTAGAGTTCAACGCCAGCAGGAGAGCTATGGATCAGATGGAACTGGCCGGGATCATAGACAGCGATGAGGAGCGGGGAGCGAAGAAAGTATTGTCGGCAGCCGCCATGACTTATGTGGCTTCGCTGGCCGTAGCCGTAGCTCAGCTGCTGAGACTGCTTGCCATGAGAGGTAGAGATTGATGGATTCATCGAGAAAGACGGCTTTTGACGTCTTATTGGATATGGAAAAGGAAAAATCCTATTCCAATTTGACCCTGAATCGTTTTATAGCGGAAAACAGGCCTGAAAACAGTGCTTTTACAAGAGAATTGGTCTACGGAGTGCTTGAGAATAAAATACTGCTGGACTATTATCTTGACAATCTCATTCCTTCCGGTATTAAAAAAGTCAAGAAGAAGGAGGCCTGTATCCTCAGGCTGGGTCTCTATCAGATAATATTTATGGAAAGCGTTCCTCCTTATGCGGCCGTCAACGAGTCGGTTAACATGGCAAAAAAAATATGCAGAGGCAGAGAAGGCTTTATAAACGGCGTGCTGCGGGGATATATGAAGAAAAACATAAGACTTCCTGAAGAAAGGAAGGATTTTCTTTCGGTGAAGTATTCATTCCCTCCGTGGATAATAGAATTATGGAGAGAAGAGTATGGGGATCGTATGTGCGAGACACTGCTTGAGGCTTCTAACAGGCGGCCGCAGCTTTCGATCCGCGTAAACCTCCTCAAGACCGACAGAACCTCTCTGGCCGATGTCCTTAAGGAAAAGGGCTTTGAAGTGTCAGAAGGGAAGTTTTCTGAAAGGATACTCCACGTCAGAGGAACGGGTCTATTGAGTCTAAGAGAGTATGAAATGGGATTATTCTCTATCCAGGACGAGGCTTCCGCCTTGGCTGCCGATATGTTGGGAGCAGCACCGGGGGACAGAGTCATAGATGTGTGCGCAGCGCCGGGAGGCAAGACTTGCGCCATAGGGGAGATGATGGCAAACGAAGGCCGGATAGAGGCCTTTGATATATATGAGCATAAGCTTCCTCTGATAAGGCAGCAGGCTGACAGGCTGGGGATAGAGATAATAACGGCAGGGACGATGGACAGCGCAGAAGGATCAGAAAGTCTCTATGAAACTGCCGACAAGCTGCTGGCAGACGTGCCTTGTTCCGGACTTGGAGTGATAAGGAGAAAACCTGAGATCAAATATAAGGAAATACAGGATTTCACTGAACTTGAGGTTCTGCAGGGCAGGATACTGGAAAAATCTTCGCAGTATCTGAAGATAGGAGGAACTTTAGTCTACAGCACATGTACCATAAGAGACAGAGAAAACGGCGGCCAGATCAGGCGTTTTCTTGAAAAGCACAGAGAATTTGAATTGATAGAAGAAAGACAACTTTTACCTACCGAAGATATAGACGGATTTTATATCTGCAAAATGTTGAAAAAGGGGTGAGGATACGAGTTATGGAAGTTGGATTTAAGTCCGATAAGGGGCTGAAGCGAAGCAATAACGAAGACGCTTGCTTTGTTCTTTTGACCGACAAGGTCTACTTGGTGGCAGACGGCGTCGGAGGGGGCAACGCCGGTGAAATAGCCAGCAGAACTGCTGTGAACGAGATAGCTAATTACATATCGCAGCATCCGATAGATAAAGCCACTAATAAGTACGCTATTGTAAATTATCTTCAGGATTGCCTCGACAAGACTAACGAGAAGATATTTGAAAGCGCCAGAAAATATGAAGAAAACAAGGGCATGGCCACTACCGCCGCTATAGTTTACACAAGAGGCGGCATAGCGTACATAGCCAACGTGGGAGACAGCAGGGTATACCTTTTCAGGAATGAAAAATTAGTTCAGCTCACAGAAGATCACACTTATGTGAATACTCTTCTAAACGCCGGAATCATATCCGAAGAACAGGCGGCCTCAGACAGCAGAAAGAACGTCATAACTAAGGCGCTAGGGGCCGAAGACACTGTGGAACCTGATTTTTTCCAGGTAGATATAATAAAAGACGATATATTCATCCTTTGTACCGACGGTTTGTACGATGAAGTGGACGAGGGATCGATGATTGAGATTTTAAAGAAAGACTCGTCTATGTCCGACGTGTGCGCCGATATGATCGCGGCCGCCAACAGAAACGGAGGGCATGACAACATTACTATAATAGCTTTAAGGGTTACGGAGGAAGATCTTTATGAGTAGCAAATTGTTATTGGGCAGATATGAGATTCTGGAAAAAATCGGCGAAGGCGGAATGGCCATAGTATATAAGGCCAAAGACCGTCTTCTCAACAGATACGTGGCGATAAAAATCCTGAGACCTGAATTTACGAAGGACGACCAGTTTATAGAGAACTTCCGCAAGGAATCTCAGGCGGCGGCAGGATTATCTCATCCTAACATAGTCAATGTCTATGACGTAGGAAAAGAAGGAAATATAAATTTTATAGTCATGGAGCTGATCGACGGCAAGCCTCTCAGTCAGCTGATAGAAGAAAAGGGGAAGCTAAATTACAAAGAAGCCATAAACATTACGAGACAGGTGGCCTCGGCCCTGAGTCTGGCTCATAAGAATCAGATAATACATAGGGACGTGAAACCTCACAATATCCTCATAACTTCTTCCGGCACTGCCAAGCTGGCAGATTTCGGAATAGCCAGAGCAGTGAGCCGCGCCAGCATCGAAGAAGGAAATGACAAGATCATGGGATCTGTTCATTATTTTTCGCCGGAGCAGGCAAGAGGCGCTTATGTAGACGAGAGATCTGATATATACTCTCTGGGAATAGTGCTTTACGAGATGCTTACCGGAAAAGTACCTTTTGACGGGGATAATCCTATTTCCATCGCTCTGATGCATATAAACGATCCTATTCCCCCTGTAAAGGGAATACCTCCGCAGCTGGAAAAAGTCATAGAAAAAGCGACCGACAAATATCAGAGCAACAGGTATAAATCTGCCGATGAGATGATAGAAGAGCTGGACAATATAGAGTTCATCACTAAAGTCATGGGCGGGGCTATAATAGATCAAAGTGACGAGAAGCCGCGTCACACCGGTGAAGACTCGACCAAATCGTCGTCTCTGGAGGAGATGCTCTACGCAGACGATAAGAAAAACAAGAAAAAGGATAAAAAGCCTGCCGATAAAAAGAAGATAGCTATAATAGCCGCCGCCGTAATAGTAGTTCTTGCTGCCGTCATCGGCGTAGGAGCGATGAGCGGCTGGTTCAGCGGAAACAAGGAAGAGATAAAGGTACCTGATTTTAAGGGAAAAACTCTCGAGGAAGCTCAACAGGAGGCAGAAGAATTAGGCCTTGTCATAGAGGAAGGAGAAGAAGTATATAGCCCTGATCAGGAAAAGGGTCTCATAACTTCTCAAAGCCCAAGCGCAGGCAAGAAGGTGAGCGAGGGGCAGGTAGTAACGGTAAATATAAGCAAGGGTAAGAAAGACGGCGTAGTTCCCCGCATAGTAGATATGGACTATAAGGAAGCAAAAAAGTATCTCGAAAGCTTCGGATTTAAGCTGGGAATAGTAAAGACGGTGACCAGTACTAAACCGGTAGATACGGTTGTAAGTCAGTCTGTAGATGCAGGAACTACTGCCGACGTGGGAACCACTATAGATGTGGAAGTCAGCGACGGCAAGGGCAAGGAGATGAAGACTGTTCCTATGCTCATAGGCCTCGATGTGGACACGGCTAAGTCTACTATAGTATCTTCGGGATTTAAAGTAGGAAATATATTGTATGAAGAAAGCAGCGAGTATGCTAAAAATGTAGTTACAAGTCAGCAGTATAAAAAGGGCGACGAGCTGGAAGAAGGAAGCACCATAGATATCGTCATAAGCAAGGGCGCGCCTACTACGCCTACGGAACCTGACACTCCTACAGAGCCTACAGAACCTTCAGAGGGCCAGTAAGAACTCATGAAGGGATTGATAATCAAGGGAATAGGCGGTTTCTATTATGTCATGACCCAAGAGGGCGAGGTAGTGGAGGCCAAAGGCCGCGGCATATTCAAGAAAGATAAGATAACCCTCTTAGTCGGAGACGAGGTGGAAATTCAGATGACAGACCGAGACGGCGCCAAGGGTGTCATCAACAGCATATTTCCCAGGAAAAACCAATTTGCCAGGCCGCCCATATCCAATGTAGATATGTTTATAGTCGTATTTGCGGCGAAAAATCCAAGGCCTAACTATTCGGTCATAGATAAATTCCTGATAAACTCTCAGCTTAACGGGATAGAGCCTGTGATATGTATAAATAAAAAAGATCTGGTATCGGAAAGAGATATAGATGCGATAAGAGATATCTACGGGAAAATATACAGAACGGTTGCTGTCAGCGCCAGGACAGGAGAAGGGACGGATGATCTGCGTGCCATGATAAAGGGCAGGAGAGCTGCTTTGGCGGGCCCTTCAGGAGCGGGAAAATCCTCCATCATAAATCTTCTGCATCCCAAGGCAGATATGGAGACAGGAGAAGTCAGCAGAAAGACCATGAGGGGAAGACATACCACCAGGCATGTAGAAATATTTTCTCTTGTAGGCGGAGGCCTGCTCTTCGACACTCCGGGATTCACTTCTTTCGATCTTCCTGATATAGACGAGGACCGACTCAAATATTATTATCCCGAGTTCGCCGAGTTTAATGATCTGTGCAGGTATGACGACTGCAGGCATCTGAAGGAGCCTGATTGCGCAGTGCTTGCGGCTGTAGCCGGCGGGAGAATAAACAACAGGAGATATGAGGCTTATGTCTCAAACTATGAAGAACTGAAAAGACGAAAGAGGTATTGACTGCCTTATAAGGAGAAAAAGATATGTTTAAATTGTCGCCGTCGATCTTATCGGCAGATTTTTCACAGCTGGGAAAGCAAGTGGCTTTAATAGAAAAAGGCGGAGCTGATCTGATACACGTAGACGTGATGGACGGACATTTCGTCCCTAATATCAGCTTTGGAGCAGCAGTGATGAAATCTGTCCGAGAAAGCACGAACTTGAATTTCGATGTTCATCTCATGATCGAAGAACCTGATCTTTATATAGATGATTTTCTGACAGATAAGACAGAATATATAACTGTTCATCAGGAGGCATGCCGTCATCTTCACAGAACGATAGGTCATATAAAGAGCCTCGGAATCAAGGCGGGCGTTTCATTGAACCCGGCTACATCCATCGAAACTTTGACTGAAATAATCAGTGATGTGGATCTGATATTGTTAATGTCGGTAAACCCGGGCTTCGGCGGACAGAAGTTTATCCAAGGAACTCTCGATAAGATCAGAAGACTGTCAGAAATGAGGAAAAGCACGGGTACAGGATTTATGATAGAAGTAGATGGAGGAGTAAATTTAGAAAATGCCGCTTCTCTCATAGAGGCAGGGGCAGATATTCTGGTAGCAGGATCTGCCGTATTCGGAGCGGAAGATATAGTTGAAAGAATTAGGGAATTCAAGAAATTGTGATATGTTGGCCGCATCTTTTTGATGCGGCCTGTTTTTTATTGTGTATCTTAAGGTGTCAAAAAAGCGGCCTTGATAGGCCGCTTTTATCAGAATCAATTTTTTGGTTTGGTGGCAGAACCGCTGCCGCCGGTGTTGCCTCCGCCTTCAGTACTTCCGCCGCTGTTACCGCCGGAATCGCCTCCGCCATCTTCGCCGGAATCTCCGCCGGAACCGCCATCTTCATCATCATCTTTAGGCGGAGGGGCTACAGGCTCCTTGACTATAGTCACATCTTTTCCCGGCTCCACAGGGTAAGAGTCAGGATCAGGATTATGAGCGTTACAGTAATAATGAGGCAACTCTGAACCTATGTCTCCGACTTTGCTGTTTGGGATATAAGGCCTCATTATGCCGGATTGACTGCTTACATCTGTACAGGAAGGAGTAGCAAGATAACCTGTAGTATTGCAGACATTTACGGTCTGATGTACAGTATCGGACGCAGTAGGCTGCGTTCCTGTCGTAAAGTATTCTGTACGTACGTCGCTGCCGCTGGCGTCAGTGGCCAGGAGCCCGCTCTTTGTATCTATGGCAGCGCTGGTCACATTGCCCGGCATTGCCGAATAAGAGCCTCCCTTGGCGCCGTCTATCTGCCCGATTATCTTTCCCCACAGCCGTGCGGCAGAGTTGGAATAAGATGAGAGGGACATATTTACGTCGTTTCCTATCCAGAGAGCGGCGCTGTAAGTAGGCGTGAAACCGCAGAACCATATATCATAACGGTCGTCTGTAGTACCGGTCTTTCCTCCGACAGAAACTCCCGATACTGCTGCAGGACTACCTATACCCTGAGAAACTACACTGAGAAGGACATCCCGCATGATCCAGGCTACGCCGGCATCGAGAGCCTTAGTCTCTTCTGTTTCAGGTTCCAGGAGAAGATCTCCGGTCCTGGTGGTGACTTTAGTATATGAACTGTAGCTCTTATGAACTCCTTCGTTTACAAAAGTAGTGTAGGCGCTGGCCATCTCCAGAGTGGAAGCTCCTTCTGACATACCTCCCATGCCCAGAGCAGAAAGGTTCAAGTCGTTTGTAGCGCCTTCTCTTTTTAGCGTCGATATGCCGAACTTTTCAACTATATCGGCCGAATAATCTGTACCTACCTGGGAGAGTATCTTAACTGCGCATACGTTTACCGACTGCTGAAGAGCAGTTCTGAACGTATAGAGTCCGTGATATCCGGAGTATGAGTTTTTAGGCCATACTTTTCCGTTTATGGTAGTAGGTTCGTCGTCTACAATGGATGCGGCGGTCAGATAAGTTCCCCACAGATCTGCTCCTTGCTGATCGAAACCGTTATCGGTAAAGTTAAATGTGTTGCCTGCCGCCTGAAGATCGAAACTCTTCTGAAGAGCAGCCGCATATACGGATATAGGCTTTAGGGAAGAACCCGGCTGTCTAGGCGATGTCGCGCGGTTGAACAGCTTTCTTCCGGACGTGTTGCGTCCTCCTATCATAGCTTTGATCTGTCCCGTAGCGTTGTCTATTATAGTCATGGCGGCCTGAGGCTGTATGACTTTTTGGTTCAGAGTGAATTCGGAAGTATACATCTTTCCATCTGACTCTTCAAAGAAGTTAGGATAATCTTCGAAGAATTGGGCTGAAATGACGAGATTATCGTCGTTATCTCTTGATTTATATCCCTGAGGTATATTGACGTATCCGCCGTTTATCACATAAAGAGTGCCGTCCTCTATGACATACATCTTTTTAAACTCGACGCTGTAATCGGTAGCGCCCTGCACCGTAGTAGTATATATGTTGAGGCGTTTTCCGGTATATACGGTCATAGAACCGTCGTCGTTCATCTTGTATTCGTCTGAAGATAGGGCAAATCTTCCGTCTCCGTCTATATAAGAGGAGTAAGGGTAGAGAATAGGATTTCCGTTATCGTCTAATATATTGCCGCTGCCGTCCTTCGAATAACCGGAAGACTTAGGGAAGTTAGCCGCATTGTTGAATTCACTTTCTATCACCGACTGGGCCTGAGAATCCATAGTGGTATATATCTGAAGGCCTCCGTTATATACCAGATCGGTAGCTTCCTTTTCTGAGTAACCGTTCTGTTCCTGCAGGTCGTTTATGACGTCTTCTATGACATAATCTGCAAAATAGTTGGACACGGTATTCAGAGCGTCTAAATTAGGGTTTATGATGTCCTTTATCTCTACTGCCTTAGCTTCTTCATATTCCTCATCTGTGATATATCCCTGTTCATGCATGAGCATCAGACAGGTGGACATTCTCTCTTTGCAGCTATCGTTCCACAGATAGGCATAATCTCCGCTTTTCATGATGAGATTAGGAGTCTCTTCTGTGACTTCAGAAGATGATACCGTAACTACAAGAGCAAAGTCCGAAGGTCTCTGAGGCATAGCGGCAAGGGCCGCAGCCTCAGCTATGGTCAGCTCGTCCACATCTTTTGAAAAATAAGCCTGGGCGGCGGTCTGGATTCCGTTGCCGCATCCAAAGTATATGGTGTTGAGATAGGCTTCCAGTATCTGATCTTTGTTCAGCTTGCTCTCCAGGATGACAGAATAATAAGCTTCTTTTATTTTTCTGTTGATGGATCTTTCGTACATCTCGTCTCCGAGATAGAGATTTCTGGCCAGCTGCTGAGTTATCGTGCTGGTTCCGCCGATCTGGCCGCCGCCAAAGATGGAATCTTTTATGGCGCCGAATATTCTTATTATGTTAAAGCCGCTGTGAGTCCTGAAGGTCTTGTCCTCCAGAGCGATAAAAGCGTTTTGAACGTGTTCCGGGATTTGATCTATCTCAACGATAGTCCTGTTCTGATCGCCGTAAGCTGTATCTATTATGTTCTCTTCGTCATCGTACAGAACGGAACTCTGAGATAACATGCTGTAGATATTGTCTGTCTCTATCTTAGGAGCCGTTATTATGACTGCGGCCACATATATGATACCGATCAGGGCCAGCGCAAGGATGACGCAGAGAATTATCTTTAAGACTTTTTTCTTATCGGTTTTCTTGACAGCAACTTCTCCCGATACTGCGGCTGCTGCTTCTGCGCTTTTTTCGCTGCGTTTTTTTCGTGTTTTAGAAGAAAGCTTGCCGGAAAGTCCGGATTTCGATTTCTTGTTTTTAGTTCTTGATCTATGAATGGTTTCATCGTTTTTAGGCTGATTCGAATCCTTTGGATCTTTGTAATTACTCAAATTATCACCTACTTTCTGCCATAATCTCTCTCATTATACCATACAATCGTATCAAAGTTAAGCAAAAACCAAAATGCACTTATAAATTTCACTTTTACATTGAAAAAAGAAATAAAATGGAATATAATGTAAAAAGATGGGGCGACAGTGAGAGGAGTTCTGATGAGAAGAAAACTGTTTTTCACAGTGCTTTTGACTGTGGCAGTTATAAGCTTTGTCGATGTGGCAGATAAGATGCCGGGCAACGGCGATATACAGAAGGTGATGGGAAGCCCCTCGTCATATTCGGGACGCATAGAGTCTATAGAAAGAAAAAATGAAGGCTATAAGATTGAGGTGAAATTATTCGAAGCAGCAGGCAGCAAAGTTTTGTTGTCTTATTACGGGATTATCGATGATCCTCAGGATCTTTATAAGCGCGTTATAGAATTTAACACTGTGATGGAAGAACCTCAGGGACGCAGAAATCCAGGATGCTTTGATTACAGAAAATATCTCAAGAGCTGCGGCATATGGGCTGTAGCTGATATAGATTCATTTGAGATAGTTTGGAGCAGAGATCTCCTGATATATAAATTAGAAAGATCTCTGATGAAAAATAAGGAAAGATTTATCGAAAGCCTTCCCGGAGAGGCCAGGGGCCTTACGGCCGGGATCCTCTTCGGAGACACTTCACTTTTGGATGAAGGCGTCTATGAGAATTTCAGGATCAGCGGAACTGCCCACGTTCTTGCGGTCAGCGGCCTGCATATAGGGATACTGTACGGTATGATCGGCAAGATCATGGGAAGACGGCCCGGTAAGATTCGTTTAGCTGCCACGGCTTTTGTGCTTTTTTCGGCGGGGACACTGGCGTCGTGGAGTCCGTCTGTAGCCAGAGCGTCCGGGATGATAGGGATAAAGACAGTGGCAGAATATTGGGACAGAAGATATGACATGGTTACTGCTATGAGCGCAGTAGCTCTGATCCTTATACTTCGGAACCCATACGTGATATTTAATACAGGCTTTCAGATGTCCTTTATGGCGGCTTTATCCATATCGTTTTTTCTCCCTCACATAAGCAAAAAAATACCCGATTTTGCTGCAGTCATGATAGCGGCCAGCGCAGGATTGATACCTTATCAGATCTATTGCTTCAATTCTTTTTCTCTCACTTCTTTTGCCGCCAATATTCCGGTGGTATATCTTGTAGGCGTCCTGATGCCTCTGGCAGCTTTAGGCTTTTGCCTGTTTTGCATAGGCATGGATATAGGAATACTCGGCCAGGTGACGGCGGCTCTGTCCTTACTGACAGAGAAAATAAATGAATTCTCGGCGCTCTCCGGAAGCGGGGCTATAGATGTTAAGAGTCCGCCGCTGTTTGTCATATTACTATTTTATATGACAGTCTTTTTTCTGGCCTCCGAGTCTTTTGAAATCATGCTTTTGAGAGGACAGAAAAAAAGAATAGCAGCAGTGATGAGTCTGTTCCTGATATCTTCACTTCTCTCGGGAATCCTCACTTACTGCCCCGTAGGAGAGGATGATCTTATATTTGTCGATGTGGGACAGGGAGACTGCATCCACATAAGAGCGGACGAGACAGATGTGCTCATAGACGGGGGCGGAAATATAAATTATAATGTGGGCAAAAACACACTCAAACCATACCTCCTTAAAAACGGGTGCAGCAGAGTGGATATGGCGGTGGCTACCCATCTGCATACCGACCACTACAGAGGTATAGAAGAACTGGCAGAGGAAGGGATGATCGGCGAGATTAAATCAGGCCTTACGGCAGGCACATCTTTTGAAATAGCTGAGAACATTACTCTTGAGACTCTCTGGCCTCTGAAAGTGGTCGAAGGACAGGACGAAAATGAGAATTGCTCTGTATTCATGTTGTCTTATGGCGGCTATAAGATCCTGATCACAGGAGACCTTGACGAAAAAGGAGAAAGAGAGATGATGGACTTCTATCGTGGTACCGACAAACTAAAAGCAGATATACTCAAGATAGGGCATCACGGAAGCGCAGGAAGCACCTGTGACAGCTTTCTTGAGGCGGTGTCGCCAAAGATGTGCGTGATACAGGTGGGCAAAAATAATTACGGACATCCCGACTCGAAAGTAATTGAAAAGTGCCGTGAAAATAGTATAATGATATTTAGAAATGATATTCACGGCGCAGTGGGATTTTCTTTTGACGGCCAGATAGAATATCACAAGATGATAGAAGAAAAAGGTTGAGTATGGCTTATAAAAATTCTAAGGCAGAGCACGCTTTTCAGACTTTTCACAGGGATCTGAATAAAAATAATTTTGAAAATGTTATCTTTATGTACGGCGAAGAGGAATATCTTACAGAGTGGGCGTGCAATTCTTTAGCGGCGGCTTTAGTCGACCCTTCCATGAGAGAAATAGATTTTGTAAAAGCAGAGGAGGCGGAAGATGCAGATCAGCTTCTGACTGCCTGCGACACATTTTCTATGTTTTCGGAAAAGAGAGTAGTGTGGGCTAAGGATTTTCCGCCTCTGCTGAAAAAAAACGCCAAAGGCTTTGGTGAAGGCGAGCTTAAAAAGCTGCTTGATTATATAAAGGATCCTAATAAAGAGACCGTACTGATATTTTCATGCGTAAAGCCGGATGAGAGCAGCAGCCTCGTAAAACAACTGAAAAAACAGCACAAGATATATTTTTTTGATAAGCTGGACAGACCGCAGCTCTCTGCCTTTGCCGAAAAACGCTTTGCGGCAGCCGGAAAGGATATAGACAGAGCCGCTCTGAGATATCTCATAGATGAGACGGGCTATTTCAACAGGGAAAGCGAGTACAGGATATTCAATCTCGAAAACGATATAAAAAAGATCATAGCTTACAGCGGGGAAAACAGGATCACAGAAGAAGATATAGACGCCACCATAAAGGGAGATCTGGACAAGTTCGCTTTCGATTTTCTCGACGCGGTGACCTCGGGACATAAAGACAAGGCTCTGAGGCTTCTCAACAACATCATAGGCAGCGGAGGAGAGATATATTCCGTTTTGGGACTTCTAATCAGTCAGTTCGAATTGATGACAGAAGCCAAAGAGCTATACCAGAGCGGAGAAGAACGTCAGGAAATACCTCGTATCTTGAAAGTGAATCCATACAGAGCTAAAAAAGCCATGGCTTACGGCGATAAATTCAGCATGAACAGGCTGAAGGATATTTTAAGCCAGTTTTACCAGGCGGACAGGAATATCAAGACAGGAATGATCGACCAAAATCTGGCCCTTGAGCTTATTATCGGAAGGATGTAAATTATGTCAAAACAAGTAAGAGCCGACGGAATTCTGATCTTAGTCACTCTCTGCTGGGGAGTTTCATATCTTTTGATGGATATAAGCCTTGAGGAGCTTGATCCTTTCACTCTGAACGCCTTCAGATTCTTGGGAGCTTTCGCCATAGCGGCGCTGGTGTCCTTTAAAAAGATAAGAACTGTCAATAAGACTACTTTAAAATACAGCCTGCTGGTAGGCTTCGCACTGGTATTCGTCTACATAGGGGCTACCTTCGGAGTAAAATATACTTCTCTGTCCAACTCGGGATTTCTCTGCGCGCTGACAGTGGTATTCACTCCCATATTGGCATGGCTGTTTTTTAAAAAAGCTCCCGGAAAGAAGCTCACTTTTGTGGTGATACTGTGTTTTATAGGAATAGCGCTGCTGACTTTGGGAGATGATTTCTCAATAAATATGGAACATTTAAAGGGCGATATGCTCTGCCTGATGTGCGCTGTAGCTTACGCCGCCGATCTTCTTCTGACAGAAAAAGCCGTGAGTCACGAGGAAGTGGACGCATATAATCTGGGAGTATTTCAGCTGGGCGTTACAGGCGCTCTCAATCTGATAATGGCGCTGATAGTGGAGACTCCGCAGGCTCCTCAGACTATGGAGGTTTGGAGCGCAGTCATCTTCCTGTCGGTTTTTTGTACGGGAGTTGCCTTTGTCCTTCAGCCTGTGGCCCAGCAATATACGACGGCTTCTCACGTAGGCGTCATATTTACGTTAGAGCCTGTTTTTGCGGCTGTCGTAGCATATTTCTTCGCCGGCGAGATACTGTCTTTTAAAGCTTATCTTGGGGCCGCGCTGATGCTTGCAAGTATTTTTATCATGGAAATAGATTTTAAGACGCTCAAGAAAAAGAAAAAGGCTGAGGAGGTATGACAGTGGAAAGACTTTTTATCAAGTCTCAGGATTTCGCCCAGAAGACTGTTGAAGGACTTTATAAAGATTTTGAGAGAAGGATAGCCGCAAGTCCTCCGGGACAGTGCCCCGCAGATCTGACGGCTTCATTCCTGCGTATGTGCCATTCGCAGAGTTGCGGAAAGTGTACGCCCTGCCGCGTGGGTCTTGGTCAGCTGCAGCTGATACTGGACAAGATACTTGACATGGATAGGGAAGCTTCTATGGACGATCTGAACTTACTTCAGAGCACGGCGGAGGCCATAAGTGTTTCGGCAGACTGCGCCATAGGCACCGAAGCGGCCAAGATGGTTTTAAGAGGCATAAACGGATACAGGGAAGATTTTGAATCACATATCATAAACCATACCTGCAGCGAGACTATCAGAAGCCACGCTCAGCCGGTGCCTTGTGTTGCCATGTGCCCTGCGGGAGTAGACGTACCGGGATACATAACTCTCCTGAAAGCAGGCAGATATGATGACGCCGTAAGACTCATAAGAAAAGACAATCCGTTCCCTACTGTCTGCGCTTTGATATGCGAACATCCCTGCGAAGTCAGGTGCAGGAGAACCCTGGTAGACTCTCCTGTAAATATAAGGGGACTCAAGAGATTCGCCGTAGACAACTGCAAAGATGTACCTGTACCTGAGAGAATGGATGATACAGGTAAAAAGATAGCCGTCATAGGAGGAGGACCCTCCGGTCTTTCGGCCGCATTCTTCCTGTCCATAATGGGGCACGAAGTAACAGTATTTGAGAAGAGATCTCAGCTTGGGGGAATGCTCAGATACGGAATACCTAACTACAGGCTTCCGAGAGAAAGACTTCAGTGGGATATAGATGCGATACTTTCCACCGGAGTAGAATGTAGGCTCGATTATGATGTGTCTACTCCTGAGGCGATAGCTGAGATAAGAGAAAACTATGACGCCACTTATATCTCTATCGGATCCCATAATGCCAAAAGCATAGGCATACCGGGAGAATATGCCAAGGGAGTCATTCCTGCTGTGGAGATGTTAAGAGGTATAGGAGATGACGCTATGCCCGATTTCAAGGATAAGACAGTAGTAGTGATAGGAGGCGGAAACGTCGCCATGGACGTGGCCAGAACTGCTAAACGACTTGGCGCTACTGATGTGAGTATAGTATACAGGAGGCGCAGGGACGACATGACAGCCCTGCCGGAAGAGATCGGAGCGGCAGTCAGCGAAGGGTGCAGCCTCATGCAGCTCAAAGCCCCTTCGAGAATACAGACCGATAAGAGAGGCAGAGTAAAGGCGCTGTGGGTCAAGCCTCAGATAGCCGGTCAGGCGGACAGATCCGGACGTCCAAGGCCTGTAGATTCTTCGCAGCCGGAAGAAAAGATACCTTGTGATATAATAATTTCAGCCATAGGCCAGGCGACAGATATAGGATTCTTTGAAGAATACGGTATTCCAGTCTTCAGAGGAAACATAAGGGCAGAGAAGAGCAGTATCGTAGATACGGTCAGCGGAACTTATGCCGGAGGCGACTGCGTTACAGGTCCGTCTACCGTCATCAACGCTGTAGCAGCCGGCAAAGTAGCGGCGGCCAACATAGACGCCTACCTGGGATTCAACCACGAGATAGAAGTAGATATAGATATTCCTCTCCCGGAGCTTTCAGATATGCTGCCGTGCGGAAGGGTCGAGATGAAAGAACGTTACGACAAACAGAGAGAAAGCGATTTCGACGAAGTAGAATACGGAATGACTTATGAGGAAGCCATGCAGGAGGCGTCCAGATGCCTACGCTGCGACTATCACGGCTTCGGATCATTCAGAGGAGGTAGGGACACAAAATGGTAACATTGACTATAAACGGACAGCAGATAAGCGTCCCTGAAAGAACTACCATAATGGAGGCTGCGGAGAAAGTGGGGATACATATCCCGCATCTGTGCTTTCTGAAAGATATAAATGAAATCGCGGCCTGCAGAGTATGCCTGGTGGAACTCATCGGCATAGATAAGCTGGTCACCGCCTGCGATACTGAATGTCGTGATGGAATGGAGATTTCCACCAATAGCCCGAGAGTCAGAAAGATACGAAAGATGAATGTGGAACTGCTGCTGTCTGATCACAGATCAGAATGTACCAGCTGTGTAAAGAGCGGCAACTGCACGCTTCAGACTATCTCCAACGACGTAGGAATAATAAGAAGTCCTTTTGAGCATAACACAGCAGAAAAGAGCAGGTGGAACGAGGATCTTCCGCTCATAAGAGACGCTTCAAAATGCGTCAAATGTATGCGCTGTATTCAAGTATGCGAGAAGATTCAGGGACTGGGAATATGGGACCTTCACGGTACGGGGCACAGGACTACCATAGGAGTAAGAGATAATTTATCTTTTCAGGATTCCGGCTGCATTCTCTGCGGCCAATGTATAACTCACTGCCCCGTAGGCGCTTTGAGGGAGAGAGATGACAGAGATCTTCTCAACGACGCTCTGGGCGATCCCGATAAAGTAGTCATAGCGCAGATCGCCCCGGCGGTCAGGACTGCCTGGGGAGAACAGATAGGTCTTTCGGATGAGGAAAGCACGATAGGTAAACTTGTCTGCGCCCTTAAGAAGATCGGTATAGATTACGTTTTCGATACGGATTATTCGGCCGACCTGACTATAATGGAAGAGGGCAGTGAATTTCTTGAGAGACTTGCTCACAGAGATGATTATCAGTGGCCTATGTTCACTTCTTGCTGCCCGGGATGGGTGAGATTTGTCAAGACCAGATATCCTGATATGACGGATAATCTTTCAACGGCCAAATCTCCTCAGCAGATGTTCGGCGCCATAGCTAAGACTTACGTGGCTCACAGACTTGGCGTAGATCCTGACAAAGTTTTCTCCGTGTCTGTAATGCCGTGCGTGGCAAAAAAATATGAACGGACCGTATCTCAGGTGAACTATAAAGACGGAGGATACGATGTAGACTTAGTGCTCACTACCAGAGAACTGGACAGATTCATCAGGAGCGACAGCATAAAACCTGAAGATCTGACAGATATGCCTTTTGACGATATCTTCGGAGAAGGATCAGGCGCAGGCGTCATATTCGGAACTACAGGCGGAGTAATGGAAGCGGCTCTTAGGAGCGCATATTATCTTGCGACAGGCGAAAATCCCAAAGCCGACGCTTTCAAAGACGTCAGAGGAATGAAAGGATGGAAGGAAGAAACTTTTGATATAAAGGGCACGAAACTTAAGGTGGCGGTCGCCAGCGGCCTGGCCAATGCAAAAGCTCTGATGGAGGCGGTGAGAAGAGGAGACGTTCAATACGATTTCGTAGAGATCATGGCTTGCCCCGGAGGCTGCGTAGGCGGAGGCGGACAGCCGTTTAAAGACGGATTTGAGCTGGCGGGAGAACGGGGAGAACAGCTGTACCAGCTGGACAGAGAAAGCAGCATACGTTTCTCTCACGAAAATTCCGCCGTTCAGCTTACTTATGAGGAGTACCTGGGCAGTCCGATGTCAGATAAAGCTCATCATATACTGCATACAGATCTTAAAAGCTGGGATCTTAAGATGACGGAATATTGACGTTAAGAGAGGGCAAGATTTAAAATCTTACCCTCTCTTTTATAAATTCTTAACCTTCTATGCCTTCTATGAGCTCTCTGGCGCTTTTCAGAGTAGTCTGCGTTATGACAGTTCCGCCTAAAAGCCTTGCGATTTCTTCTACTTTTTTCTCTTCATCTAAAGCTTGTACAGAAGTGTAGGTGCTGCTTTCATCTGATTCCTTGTATATCCTGTAGTTGTGATCACCGGCTGCGGCTATCTGCGGAAGATGAGTTATACAGATAACCTGATGAGAATTCGAGATCTCCTTGAGCTTTTTTCCGACGATGCTTGCAGTTATGCCGCTGATACCGTTATCTATTTCGTCAAAGATCAGAGTAGGTATCTTATCGTAAGAACTTATTATATTTTTGAAAGCCAGCATTATCCTGGACATTTCACCTCCAGAGACTATTTTGTAAAGTGGTTTCAGAGGTTCTCCCTTATTGGTGGTTATCAGTATTTCCACCTTGTCCATCCCTTCTGCCGTAGGCTCTTTGAGGGGCTCGACGGCTATTTTTACCGAAGAATCGTTAAAATTGAGATCGTGAAGCTCCTTCTGTATAGCCTGGGCCAGCTCTGAAGCCTTTTTTTCTCGTGCTTGTGTAAGAAGCTTGCAGGCGTCTGTAAGTATAGCCTTCAATTCTCTGAGCTCTCTCATCAGAGAATTCTTTGTCTCATCAAAGTTTTCTGATACGGCCAGATCTTCGGCCAGCTTGGCCTGATATTCTAAAATCTCATCTATCGTATTTCCGTATTTCTTCTTGAGACTGTCGATTAAATCCAGGCGGGAGAGGGCTTCGTCCAGTTCCTCCGGCGAGAAGACGACGGAATCCCTGAGGGCGCGCAGTTCATGGCAGATATCTTCCAGCCTGTAATATATATCGCTGAAGTCTTCGCTGACTGTAGCTATATCTTGCGAATAAGAGCTGATATCAAGGACAGCTTTTACAGCCATGTTCATACCTTCCATCACAGAAGGAGACTCTTCATACATACTGCCGTAAGCTTTGCTTAGGCCGTCGTATATTTTCTCACTGTTCTGCAAGACTGAAATGCGGTCTTGCAGAAGCTTGTCCTCGCCGGCTGTAAGCTTTGCCTTCTCGATTTCGTCGTATTCGTATCTGTAGAAGTCTTTCTTACGTTGGTTTTCTTTCTCTCCGGAAAGAAGTCTGGTAAGAGCGGATCTGCACTTTGAATACTTCTCAAATATTTCACGTACCTGATCTTTGAGGTATTTGGTCTTGTCCTGCTTGTATGCGTCCAGAAGTACTATGTGATAATCAGGATTGAGGAGAGACTGGTTATCGTATTGTCCGTGGATATCGGCCATCTTAGAGGCTACTGTCACTATCTGGGACAGCGTAACGATCTCACCGTTGAGCTTGCACAGATTTTTACCTGTCTGGGAGATCTCGCGGGTGATGATCATCTCTTCTCCGTCTGCAGTTCCCACCAGCTGAATCACTGCCTTGCCTGCCCCCGTCCTCACATAAGAAGAATCTGCTCTGCTTCCAAGAGCAAGGCTTATAGCTTCTATCACTATAGATTTTCCTGCGCCTGTTTCTCCTGTAATTATATTAAGACCTCGGTCAAAGTCTATCTCTGTATTTTTTATGATAGCAAAATTTTTTATACTTATGTGGCTAATCATTTTTTTGCCTCGTATTCAGCATTTCTTTGAACTGTTCCAGTACATAAGGTACGTTTTCTTCTGAATCTATCAAGAGGAAGATCGTATTATCTCCGGCGACGCTTCCGATGATATGGTCTATACCTCCGTTATCCATGGCTTCTCCGGCGGCGGGGCCGCAGCCCGAAAGGGTTTTTACTACTACTATATTGCCGGAAGAATTAAAGGAAGTTATGGTCTCCCTGAAAATCTTGGAAAACCTGTCGGAAGCCGGGAGATCTTTTGACTGGTTGGATACGTATTTATACTTACCTTTTGAAGAGAGAACTTTTACTAACTGAAGTTCTTTGATATCTCTGGAAACTGTAGCCTGGGTCACGTTGTATCCGTTATTTCTCAGAATGGTCACCAGATCGTCTTGAGTACCGATCTCGTAGGTGTTTATCAATTCAAGTATTTTATGCTGTCTCGAATAACGCATGAATGGTCTCCTTTGCATAATTATTTAAATCGGGGCGTAAGACCTCGACACTATCGCTTGTCATGGAGCGAAACGAATTATTTGACCAAATGCCACAAGCCCCTGAATCCTCGGGATTTTGACATGAGATAGCAGTTACACGCCTTCAAAAGCGCAGAGTATTCGGCATTTGTTATACATAAAAATTTTAACATATGCAATTTGCCTTTGCAAGCAAACTATTCGCAAGGCCTGTGAGAATTGTCAGATGAAAAAATCGGTTTCCTTTTTTCCGAAAACGCTTTTGCTATTGCCGAATTCGGATCAAAGATTTTCATGTTACAATTTAAGCAAATAAGAGAATAAAAGGAACAAAATATGAAGATAAAGATCATAAATCCAAATACTACGTTGAGAATGACCAGAGAAATCGAAGAAGCGGCAAAAAAATATGCGTCTGAAGGGACGGAAGTCTATGCCGTAAGTCCTCCGACAGGACCTGATTCTGTAGAAAGCCTGTATGACGAGGTTCTGGCATCTCCAGGAGTCATATCCGAAGTGATAAAGGGAGACCGGGAAGAAAACGCAGACGCATTCATCATAGCGTGTTTCGGAGATCCGGGACTCGAGGCGGCCAGAGAAGTCACCGATAAGCCGGTGATAGGAATAGCTCAGGCAGCCATAACGGCAGCTCGTCTCATGGCTCCCAATTTTTCGGTGTTATATGTTTTAGATAAATCGCAAAAGATAATAGAGAACGTTTTAAAACTTCACAATGCAGAAAAAGAATGTTGCTCTATCAGGAGCATAGGACTGGGCGTCCTCGAATCAGAAGATAAAGAAAGGCTGCTCAAAGCTCTGACCGAAAAGGGAAGAGCGTGCATGGAGGAAGACGGAGCCGAGTGCATACTTCTGGGATGCGCCGGCTATGTACAGTTCGCTGAAAAGATGAAAGAGGATCTGGGCATACTGGTTCTCGACGGAGTGGTACCTGCAGTCAAGCTCTGCGAGGCCATGGTAGAAATGGGAGTAAAGATCCCGAAGCGGACTCTGTGCGATTTCCCGGGAGAAAAGACTATACTCGGATTAAGCGACATCGTTAAATTCTGATGATGCAGCAGAGAGGCAAGACAGATAATGAAGACCATTGATATAGAAAGATTAAAAGACAACCTTCTGACTCTGGCAGAAATAGGAAAAGATGAGACGGGAGGAGTCACCAGGCTGGCGTACTCTGAAGAATATTACAGAGGAATAGATCTGGTGAAAAAATGGATGGAAGAAGCGTCCCTGTCTGTTGTGATTGATCCGGTATACAACGTTTTGGGAACAAGAGAGGGAAAGACCAATAAGGTGATGTTGATAGGCTCTCACACAGATACTGTGGAGCACGGCGGTATCTTCGACGGTTGCCTTGGCGTTTTAGGAGCCATAGAAGCGCTCAGAATCATAGACCGGGAAGGTATTGAACTGGAGCACACGGTGGTGGTAGCCAACTGGGCAGAAGAAGAAGGCAATGTGATCAAGGGCCTCATAGGCAGCGGATCTTTCGTAGGAAAGATGGATGATTCCATCCCCGCTATAGAAGACAAGCTTGGATATTATGGTATATATCCCGAAGATATAAAGAACGCCAAGTATAAGGATCTGGATAAAGTTGAAAAATATCTCGAATTACATATAGAACAGGGCGGCGTCCTTGAAAGCATGAAAAAAGATATAGGCGTAGTCAGCAGCATCGTAGGAGAAGAGAGATATATGGTTACGGTTCATGGAAGAGAAAACCACGCCGGCACCACTCCGATGAAATACCGCGACGATGCTCTGATAAAAGCGTCTAAGATGATGCTTTCTCTCAATGAAAAATGCAAAGAGATAGACGATACCATGGTAGTCACGGTGGGCTGGATAAAGGCTTTTCCAGGCGAACAGAACATAATACCCGGAAAAGTACAGATGACAGTGGAGATAAGATCTGTACATGAACAGTCCATAAGAAAGCTCGTCGATCATATGAAAGAACTGTGCGTACAGTATGACTGCGACTTTGAGCTGACGCTGACTCAAAACCCTACTGTCATGAGCAGACTGTGTATGGAAGCCATACATGAGTCGGCAGAAGAACTGGGACTGTCCGATATGGTGATGCAAAGCGGAGCCGGACATGACGCTATGATGATTGCCAACGTCATAAGAGACACCGGCATGATATTTGCTCCCAGCAAAGGAGGAGTCAGCCACTGTCCTCAGGAATGGACAGAGTGGTCAGACGTTGAGAACAGTGTAAACGTATTACTGCATACTATCCTGAAATTGGATAAAAAATAAATAAATCTGTTAGGAGGATAAATCAGATGAAAACTCTCGTAAAAAACGGAACTATCGTCACTTCTACCAATGAGTTTGCAGCAGATATTCTTATCGAAGACGAAAAGATATCGATGATAGCAAGCCACATAGACGTAGAGGCTGACACGGTAATCGACGCTGCAGGCAAGTATGTACTGCCGGGCGGAGTCGACAACCACTCACATTTTGAAGCATTGAATACCGACGGCGTCACTACTAACGCCGGATACGATACGACTTGGGTCGCTCTTAAAGGCGGCACGACGACCATCGTCGACTTCTGCACCAATGAACCGGGGATGGACATGATGGAGTCTCTCGAATACAGACTCAACGTCCGCTCCAAAGGAAAACTTGCTCCTGATATGGCCATACATGCGGTATGCACCGACTTCAGAGGCGAGGAGACGCTGGATGAGATTCCAAAGCTGGTAGAAGCGGGAGTGCCTACCATGAAGCTGTTCTTAGCCTATAAGCCTACGCCTCTTTACATGGACGACTATAAGTATCTGCGCTTTTTGGAAAGAGCCAGCCAGGTAGGAATGACCATGATGGTACACGCCGAGAATCCTGACGTTCTCGATTACGAGAGAAATAAGATGGCCGAAGCCGGCTGTCTGGATCCTAAGTACCACTATATGACCAGACCGCCTTACGGAGAAGCCGAAGCTGTAGCAAGATCAATAAAGTTTGCAGACGCTATGGACTGCCCTCTGTGCATAGTACACGTAAGCTGCATAGAAGCGGCAGAAGTTATACAGGAAGCGAGAGCCAAAGGTTCTCTGGTAATAGGAGAAACCTGCCCTCATTATCTGGTTCTCGATAAACATAAGATGGATGATCCTGACTTCGATCAGGCTGCAAGATGGGTATGTTCGCCTCCTCTCAGAGACGAAGAAGACAGAGAATACCTGTGGAAATGTCTGAATCACGATTGGCTTTCCATCGTAGGTTCCGATAACTCATCTATTCCGCTTTATCAGAAGCACTGGGGAGAGGGAGACTTCCGCAAAATTCCTAACGGCTGTCCGGGAGCAGGAGACAGACTCAATGCGCTGTGGACTTACGGCGTAGAAAAAGGCAAGATCACGAGACAGAAACTTGTAGACGTATATGCTACTCTGCCTGCCAAGCTGAACGGAATATTCCCTCAGAAGGGAACTATAGACATCGGAACAGACGGAGACCTGGTTATCTTCGATCCTGAATACAGAGGAACCGTTACCGTGGAAAGCAACCCTACAGGCGTTGAATACAACGTATATGAGGGATGCGAGCAGATAGGACGCGCCGATACCGTCATACTCCGCGGAGAAGTGGTAGTTGAAAACGGAGAATATCTGGATAAGCCTGTATTCGGTAAATTCGTACCTGGAAAGCCATACGGACTTGCATACGAACTTAGAAAATAGGAGGAAAAGCAGATGGACGTATATGAAAATCTAAAGAAAAACAATATAGAAGTACCCAAGCCCCTTGAAGCCAAGGGTATGTATCTTCCGGTGAACAGAACAGGCAATCTCGTATATCTTTCCGGACAGGGAAGCATAGAAAACGGAGTGAACCTTACCGGCAGAGTAGGCGTCGACGTTACTGTCGAAGAGGCTCAGCATGCTGCAGAGGTATGTATGCTCAACACTCTGGGAGCGTTGGAAGCTTATTTGGGAGATCTGAACAAGGTGAAGAAGGCAGTAAAGATTCTCGGATTCGTCGCCGGAGCAGATGATTTTACGCAGCAGGCAGCAGTTTTAAACGGCGCTTCCAGCGTGCTCATCGCAGCTTTCGGTGAAAACGGCAAGCATGCCAGATCAGCTATAGGAACCAACAATTTGCCTTTGGGTCTTACGGTAGAAGTAGAGTCGATCTTTGAGATCGAAGATTAGAGGAGGCAGTTCATGCGTGGACAGAATTTAAGAGAAGTGAAGATAGCTGATCTTCACAAGGCGAAAAAGAGACTGGCAAAATATCTGACGCCGACGCCCCTTACCAGCAGCGAACTTCTCAACATATATCTGGGCGGAAAAGTGTATCTTAAACTGGAAAACCTTCAGCCGGCATGTTCTTACAAGATAAGGGGAGCCATAAACAAATGTCTCAGCCTCAAAGAAGAATTCGGCGACGATGTTTCTATCATAACAGCATCTTCGGGCAATCACGGACTGGCATGCGCTTATGCTTCAAAGCTCTTGAAAATGACTTCCAAGGTATATGTTCCTGTGAGTACGCCTCAGATAAAAAAAGATAACATCAGAGCTTTAGGGGCTACTCTTGTGGAAACAGGAGAAACCTACGACTCGTCATTCATATCGGCTTGTGAAGAAGCGGAGAAGTCTCAGGAACTGAACTACGTTCACCCTGTATCAGACGTAGACGTGGTGGCAGCTCAGGGAACTATCGGTCTTGAAATATTGGAACAGCTTGAAGACGCAGAGCAGGTGATCATACCGCTGGGAGGAGGCGGACTGTCCTCCGGCATAGCGTTTGCCATCAAGAACCTTAAGCCTGATGTGAATATAATTTCAGTAATGCCTGAGGGCTCCGACGTTTACGTCAAGAGCAGAGAAGCCGGAAAACTCGTCACCATAGAGAATCCTCATTCTATAGCGGACGCTGTAGTCAGAAGATGCGGCGAGGAATATCTCTTCCCGTATATCGAAAAATACGTGGATGAGATCAGGACTGTAAGCGAAGAGTCGATGAAGAAGGCTATCAAGACTGCAGCCGTGTATGGAAAAGTAGTTCTCGAAGCCGCAGGCGCTATGCCCCTTGCAGCTATCCTGGAGGATAAAGAACTGCTGGATAAGAAGACGGTTCTCATATGCAGCGGAGGCAACATAGACGAGAGTCTCTTTACTGAATGTATAAACAAATAGTGATGAATATACATTTTGCGGCCCGGCATATCTTGCCGGACTGCAAGGTGTGTAAATCATAAACATATTACGATAAGGAGGGTAGAGGTCCACATTTTACACGTTACACATTGCAATTTTTTATAACTTTATTTAGGAGGAATTATGGAAAATGTAGATTTTGGAATCTTGTGTTTGATTCCGCCAATCATCACGATAATATTGGCCCTCGTAACGAAGAATACCATATTATCACTTTTTCTCGGAGTTTGGGTCGGAGCTACAATCATAGCCGGTTGGAATCCGCTCTCCGGATTTATCAATGTTTTCAATGACTTCATGATACCGTCATTAGGAAACGGAATCATCCTGCTGGTTACTCTGGCAGGAGGCATGATCATCATGCTGAGAGAAACGGGAGGCGCTTACGCCTTTGCTAAACTGCTGTCTAAGAAGATCGACACTCCGGCAAAGGGACAGATCCTCACCAGCGTTTCAGCCATCGCATTCTGCTACACAGAACCTTGCCTGATCCTTGGTACTATCATGCGTCCTGTAACAGATGCAGTAAGAATCTCGAGAGCAAAATTATCCTATATACTCGACTCTCTGGGATGCAACTTGGCGTCATTCTCGCCAATCAGCAGTTACGGCCCGTTCATCACAGGCCTTATCGGTACTCAGATAGCATTGCTTGGACTTTCCGACAATGAATGGGGAGTATGGGCAGGAATGTTAAAGTACAACATGTACGCGCTGTTCGCTATTCTGACTGTATTCATCGTTGCTATCGGCGACATCAATATCGGACCTATGTATAAGGAAGAAATGCGCGCAAGAAGAGAAGGAAAGCTCTTAGCAGACGGAGTACAGCCTCTGGTACCTGAAAAGAAGGCTGACTTCCCGGATGGATATGAGCCTACTATCAGCGCTTTCGTACTGCCTATGGTAGCTCTGTTCGTTTCACTGTTCGGAGTTATATTCTACACAGGAGACGTAGGATCAAACGGCGTTTTGGGAGCTTTCAGAAACGCTAATATAACTGTAGCTATAATGATAGCTTTCGTTATGACGGGCGTAGTTGCAGGTATCGTAGGATGCGTAAAGGGACGCTGGAAACCTACCAGCGCGTTCCAGACTTTCATCGACGGTATGATCGAACTGATCAACGTTCCTTTCATACTGGTATGCGCATGGTCGCTGGGAAGCGTAGTTTCAGCTATGAACACAGGCGACTTCATGGCAGGAGTAGTAGAACAGTACCTGACGCCAGGTCTGGTTCCTGGACTGATCTTCCTGGCAGGCGCTCTGATTTCTTTCGCTACAGGTTCATCCTGGGGAACTTGGTCGCTGCTTATGCCGATCGCATTCCCTATGGCGGTAGAATTCGGTATTCCTGAAGCATACATCGTCGGATGTGTAATTTCATCAGGTCTGTTCGGAGACCAGTGCTCACCTATTTCGGATACGACTATCCTGTCGTCCACAGGTGCAAGCTGCAACCACATAGTACACGTTATGACTCAGATACCTTACGGTGTGACAGTAGGAATTTCAGCATTCATCGGCTACCTGTTCGGAGGTCTGACCGGTCAGTTCGTACTGAGTATCGGCGTTACTTTCGTAGTTCTTCTGGTGGCTCTCATAGGACTGAAGCTTCTTCACAGAAAGACGAAGGATGCAGATACTGCGGCTGCATAATTATCATAACAAACAATCCAGATGATCAATTATAGAAGCAGTGGGAACTTGTTTTCCGCTGCTTCTATGATAGTAGATTGGGAGGAAAACATGAAAAAAGTAGATATGATCGTTAAAGCACCGTTTTTTTATACCATGGAGGGAGAAGGCGTAGGATTTAAATCTGACGTGGCCATGGTCGTAGACGGAAGCAAGATAATAGACTTCGTTCCCCTTAAGGACGTAGATGAGATGTATCAGGCGGAGGAAGTCCTGAATATGGATCATCACGCTGTATTTCCGGGATTTATCGACGGACATATGCATACGTCGGACAATCTTTTCAGAGGACTTGCGCAGGACACCAACAGCTGGATGATGTACGGCCTGCAGCCTTTTGCCAACGCAGGCAAGTGGGATGAGAGAGTGAGCGCCGGAAGACTGGCTATAGTAGAGGCGATCAAGGCCGGAACTACTACTCTCGGAGATTACCATTATGAGATGGAGACTACTTGTCAGTTCATCCATAAGACGGGAGCCAGAGGAAATATCACGCAGATGATACGCGCGGCTAAACAGAAAGTGTATAAGCCGGGAGAATTGTATGAGTTCGACGATGAAGACGGAGAAAAGGGACTCAAAGAAAACATAGAGCTCTATGAGAGATGGCATAACAAAGACGGCAGAATGAGAGTACTCTTCGGACCTCAGGGAGCCGACTTTGTGTCACCTGAACTCCTTCTCAAGATACAGAAGGTGGCAAAGGAAAGAAATACCAAGATCCACATGCATGTACAGCAGGGAGACAGAGAGACTTATCAGATAGAGAAGAGATACGGCAAGAGACCTACGGCATTTTTGGACGATCTGGGATATCTGGACAGCACCCTCATCGCTGTTCACCTGACCGACTGCAACGCTGACGAGGCAGCGCTCATAGCCAAGAGAGGAGCGGGAATGATAGTCAATCCGGCTTCCATAGGCATAATAGACGGTATAGTATGTCCTAGCGTGGAGTTCCAGCAGGCCGGAGGAAATGTGGCGCTGGGTTCTGACCAGGCTCCGGGAAACAACTGCCACAATATCATCCATGAGATGAAAAACGTCTGCCTGTTCAACAAGATAAAATACGGCAATCCTGAGATGATGCCGGCATGGCGCGCTCTGCGTATGGCTACCATCGAGGGAGCCAAAGCGGTAGGAGTAGACGACATAGTGGGATCTCTGGAACCGGGAAAACAGGCTGACTTTATCGCTGTAGACCTGAGGAGCCCTTCCATGATGCCTGTATATACTCATCCTATGAGGAATATAGTGCCGAACTTGGTATACAGCGCCAGAGGAAACGAAGTCGTCCTCTCTGTAGTAGCAGGAAAAGTGATAATGAAAGACCAGCAGCTCTTAAATATAGATGTGGAGCAGATCAAGGATGAAGTAGAAAAACTGCCTGAAGGAGTAGGCAAGAGAGCTGAGAAAGAGTTTACGGAAATCAACGGAACCAACGCTCAGTTCATGAGAGAAGACAAACTGTAAAATAAAGAACGGCAGGGGCATATAGGATGTACTCGCCGAAGGAAAGGAAGGACCTGATTTGATATTTTTGATTTTGACTATCGCAGCTCATTCTCTCGTCATGTTCGCCATGAGATTTACGGAGGCAAACAGCGGCAACAGATATGCGGCGACAGTGGCTACGTATGTAGTGGGCGCTGTGATTGCTTTTTTCATGATGGATGAATATACGCTGATAAGAACAGAGCCCGGAGCCGTATATACGCTCCTGATGGCTGCCTATAACGGCGTGTGCATGACGATGGGTATGATCCTTTGCAGATTGAGCATGGGAAAGAACGGAACGCCTATCTCGACGACCTTTAACAGACTTGGCGTGCTGATACCGACAGTCTTTTCGATCCTTCTGTTCGGAGAGAGACCTCAGATCGTGCAGATCACGGGCATAGCCCTTGCCGTTTCAGCAATCATTTACATAAATTCCGGCAAGGAAACAAAGAGTCAGAACCATATAAAATCGATGAAGCTTCTCATAGCCATCTTTTTGGTCGGGGGGCTTATAGATCTCAATACCAAGATCTTTGAGAGATATGGGGATACTGAACTCAACGACTATTATATCTTTATGACATTCGTATTCTGCGTATTGGTAAGCCTTGTAATAATGCTTAAAGAAGACAGAAAATTCAGCGGAAAGGATGTACTTATAGGCGCGTTTACCGGCGTTCCCAACACATTTATACTGTATTTCAGCCTGAAGGCGGTAGAACATCTGCCGGCATACATAGTATTCCCGGCCTACAGCGCAGGAGTGATATTGGTAGTCAATGTAGTAAATTATTTTTTGTTCAAGGAAAATCTTTCAAAACAGGAGAAGATATCTACCGTCATGGTAGCGGCAGCTCTTATTTTGATCAATATATGATAAACACCGGACGGCGCCTGCCTTTACAGACAGGCGGCAGTCACCTGTAAAATTGCCGGTGTTTGTTGATAGTCGTCCGTTCTTTTTTAGGCAACAGGACTTGCGGAAAAGATACGCTTCGACTAAAAAATACGATCCGAATATCCTAAAACGTAACGCGATTACAGAGGAGTGAAATATATGAAGAAAAATTTGCAAGTTATGGATGGAAATACGGCAGCGGCCCATGTGGCGTACGCATTTACAGAAGTTGCCGCTATTTACCCTATCACGCCGTCGTCTCCGATGGCGGAAAAGGTCGACGAGTGGTCGGCCAAGGGCAGAAAAAACCTGTTCGGACACACGGTAGACGTGATTCAGATGCAGTCCGAGGCGGGAGCAGCCGGAACGTGTCACGGCGCATTACAGGCCGGAGCGTTGACTACGACTTTTACGTCGGCTCAGGGTCTCATGCTTATGATACCGGTGATGTATGCCATGGGAGGACAGTTCTTGCCTAACGTCATGCACATAGCGTCCAGAGTAGTGACGTCCAACCACCATTCTATATTCGGAGATCATTCGGACTTTATGACATGCCGTATGACCGGATATGCCATGCTCATGTCATCTTCTCCGCAGGAGGCCATGGATATGGCCGCAGTGGCGCATCTTTCGGCTATAAAAGCCAAGTATGCTTTCATGCATTGCTTCGACGGATTCAGGACGTCTCACGAGATGCAGCGCATAGAGACCATAGATTATGAGGATTTGAGAGGCCTGATGGACTATCAGGCGGTAAAGGATTTCCGCCGCGATTCGCTCAATCCGGAGCATCCTACCAATAGAGGAAACAACACCAATCCCGACGTTTATTTCCAGTGCAAGGAAGGCGCCAATGAAAAGAGCGACGCCGTGCCGGACATAGTTCAGTATTACATGGATGAGCTGGGAGCGGTAACGGGAAGAAAGTATAAGATTTTCGACTATTACGGCGCGCCGGACGCAGAAGAGGTGACGGTAATAATGTGCTCGGGAGCGGAAGCTCTCAAGGAGACGGTAGATCATATGAACGCCGGCGGAAGAAAGACGGGACTCATTCAGGTTCATCTTTACAGGCCTTTCTCGGTGGATCACTTCATAGGAGCCATTCCGAAGACTTGTAAGAAGATAGCCGTACTGGACCGCTCCAAGGAGATAGGTTCGGTGGGAGAGCCTCTTTATCTTGACGTTGTCACCGCCCTGAACAAGGGAGGAAGAGGCGACATCAAGGTAGTGGGAGGAAGATACGGCCTGTCATCTAAAGACACCACTCCGGGACAGTTCAAAGCCGTCTTCGACAATCTCAGCAAGGAAGAGCCTAAGAACAACTTCACCATAGGAATCGTGGACGACGTGACAGGAACTTCCCTCGATTACGACGAGATAGATCTGGCTCCAAAAGATCAGATTTCCTGCAAGATATGGGGTCTGGGCGGCGACGGTACTGTGGGAGCCAACAAGAACGCCATAACCACCATCGGTCTGGTGGCGGAGAAATACGCACAGGCATATTTTTCATACGACACCATGAAATCGGGCGGACTCACTCAGTCTCACCTCAGGTTCGGAGATACGCCGATAAGGTCCACTTATCTCGTTTCTTCCGCAGACTTTGTGGCCGTACATGCGCCTACGTATGTCAATAAATACGACACTACGTCAGATCTTAAAGACGGAGGCATATATCTTCTCAACTGCCCGTGGACAGGGGTAGAGGAGATAGCAGAGCATATACCTGCTTCCATGAAGAGAGACCTCTATAATAAGCACGCTCAGTTTTACGTGATTGACGCTGCTAAGCTGGCGGCGGAGATAGGACTGGGAAAACGCATAAACAATATATTGCAGGCCGCCTTCTTCGCCCTGACAAAGGTAATTCCGCTGGATACTGCCGTGGAAGACATGAAGAAGAACAACTACAATTCCTATTTTAAAAAGGCAGGACAGAAAATAGTCGACTTGAATAATACTGCCGTCGATATAGGAATCACGGCGCCTGTAAAGATAGACATTCCTGAAAGCTGGGCAAGAGCAGAGGACGAGCCGGCGCCGGAGAGAGAAGCCACACCTTTCGTCAAGGAGATCGTGTTCCCTCTGGACAGACAGCAAGGCGATAAGCTTCCTGTATCCGTCTTCAAGAAACACGGAATGATAGACGGAACATGGGAAAACGGAACGTCTGCATACTTGAAGAGGGGAGTGGCCACAGCCGTTCCTAAGTGGAACAAGGAGAAGTGCGTGCAGTGCAACAGGTGTTCCATGGTGTGCCCTCATGCAGCCATACGCCCCGTACTCCTTTCAGCAGAGGAGAAGGCACAGGTTTCTGAATCGTTTGAGACTGTGCCTGCAAAAGGACTTGGCAAGAACGCCCCTGAATATCAGTTCCGCATCCAGGTGTCTCCTTACGACTGCCTCGGCTGCAAAGTGTGCCTGACGGCTTGCCCTTCGGCGGGAGCTCTGGAAATGGTTCCGTTTGAGGACATGAAACAGGAGCAGGAAAACTTCGACAAGGTGGCCATGAATGAGAAGTACCTCAAGAAGGATATCATCAGCACTAAGAATGTCAAGTCCATACAGTTTGCTAAGCCGTACTTCCAGTTCTCGGCCGCATGCGCAGGCTGCGCCGAGACCACGTATATCAAGCTGTTGAGCCAGATTGCCGGAGACCACTTGTATGTGGGCAACGCCGCAGGATGCTCGTCGGCGTACAGCGGAGGCGCGCCTATACTTCCGTACTGCCGCGATGAGAGAGGCTTCGGCCCTGCGTGGGAACATTCGCTGTTTGAAGACAACGCCGAGTTCGCATATGGCTTCTTCCATGCTCAGGATGTAATCCGCAAGGAGATTATAGATCATCTGACGGCTATAAAAGACGCGGGTATAGCAAAGGAAGTCGTAGATAATTATATAAACAACTGGGATAAGAGAGAAATTTCAAGACAGGTTTCCGACGAACTGATAGAGGCTCTCGAAAAAGAAGAGAAAAATCAGGACATCGAATACGTCCTGGACAATAAAGAATATCTCACTAAAAAATCCGTGTGGGCCGTCGGAGGAGACGGATGGGCCTATGATATAGGCTTCGGCGGAATAGATCATGTGATGGCTCAGAACAGAGACGTCAACCTTCTGGTACTGGATACCGAGGTATACTCGAATACTGGAGGACAGTCTTCAAAGGCTACTCCGTCAGGCGCAGTGGCCAAGTTTGCCGCAGACGGCAAGCACATAGCCAAGAAAGACCTGGGAGCTATACTGATGAATTACGGCTATGTATATGTGGCTCAGGTGGCCATGGGATACGATCAGACCCAGACTCTTAAGGCCATAAGAGAAGCGGAGGAATATCCGGGACCGGCTATAGTAATCGCTTACTGCCCTTGTCTGGAGCATGGCATCAAGGCCGGAATGAGCTGCACTCAGGATGAAATGAAGATGGCTGTCGAGGCCGGATACTGGCACCTGTACAGATACGACCCTCGCCTCAAAGAAGAGGGAAAAAATCCGTTCCAGCTTGATTCTCCTGAGCCTGACTTCTCGAAGATGCTTGATTACCTCAAGGGAGAAAACAGATACGCTTCCCTTAAGAACAACTTCCCTGAAAAGGCAGATGCCCTTTATGCTCAGTCTGTAAGGGAGGCGAAGGCACGTTATGAGAAGTACAAGAGCTGGTCTGAAAATATAAGTTATTAAGGAGTAGTGGCTATATGAATACCATTAGATATGAAATAACGGAAAACAAGGTAGCGGTAGTTACCATAAGCCGTCCGGAGGCTCTAAATGCCCTCAACACTCAGGTGATAGCCGAGCTTGAGCAGACTGTGGATATGATTGAAAAGAACTCCGATCTGTCTGCGATGATATTGACAGGCGAAGGAAGATCCTTCGTGGCAGGAGCAGATATCGGAGAGCAGTATCCTCTCGACCTCAGCCAGGGCCGCAAGTGGGGACAGCGGGGAAGCGCCGTCATGCGTCGCATAGAGAAGCTTGCGATACCTACCATAGCCGCCGTAAACGGCTTCGCATTAGGCGGAGGCTGCGAGATTGCCATGGCCTGCGATATAATATTGGCTTCCGAAAAAGCCAAATTCGGACAGCCTGAGGTGGGACTGGGAATAACGCCGGGATTCTCGGGCACTCAGCGGCTGCCCCGCAGAGTTGGAGCGGCCATGGCTAAAGAGCTGATCTTCTCGGGAAAGATGATAAGCGCAGTAGAGGCGGAGAGAATAGGCCTGGCAAATCACGTATATCCTGCCGGCGAGCTGATGGATAAAGCCATGGAGATGGCAGAATCCTTTGCAAAGAATGCTCAGATAGCCGTGAGATATTCAAAGGCGTGCATAGACAGAGGAATGGAGACGGGCATAGACGAAGGTATAGCCATGGAAAACGAACTGTTTGCCATGTGCTTCGCCACCCGGGATCAGAAGGAAGGCATGAAGGCTTTCCTGGAGAAACGGCCGGCTTCCTTTGAAAACAAATAGATATAAGGAGAACAAGATGGATTTCAATTTGACAAAAGAGCAGCTTTTGGTCCGCAAGATGATGGCAGACTTTACCGAAAATGAAGTCAAGCCTATAGCCGCAGAGACAGACCGTACGGCTCAGTTTCCTGCGGAAAACATAGAAAAGCTTTTCCACTACGGAGTCATGGGAATGGGAGTTCCCAAGGAATACGGCGGCGCCGGAGCAGATGATATTTCCTGCGCCATCGCGGTAGAAGAACTGAGCAAACAGTGCGCCTCTACAGGAGACATAGTGGCTACCCATAACGGATTGTGCTGCGGCCCAATCATAGAATACGGCAGCGAAGAACAGAAGCAGAAATATCTTCCTATGCTGACAAAAGGACATAAGATAGGCGCGTTCTGCCTTACGGAGCCTAACGCAGGGTCAGACGCTTCAAAGGGAACTACAGAAGCGGTCGACATGGGAGACCACTGGGTCATGAACGGCTCCAAGATATTTATCACCAACGGTTACGTAGCGGACATCTTCGTCGTGTTCGCCATGACAGACAAGTCCCAGGGAACCAAGGGAATATCGGCATTTATAGTAGAGAGTGGCTTTCCGGGATTTTCAGTAGGAAAGCACGAGGTGAAGATGGGTCTTCACGGCTCCCCTACGGCGGAAATAGTATTTCAGGACTGCATAATACCTAAAGAAAACCTCCTGGGAAAACTGGGCAAGGGATTCAACATCGCCATGAACACGCTGAACGGCGGCAGAATAGGTATCGCGGCTCAGGCTCTTGGCATTGCAGAGGGAGCCATGGACGAAGTGGTGACTTATACCAAGGGAAGAGTCCAGTTCGGAAAACCTATAGCCAAGTTCCAGAACACCCAGTTTGCCATCGCCGACATGGAAGTTGCCGTGTGCGCGGCCAGACTCCTCACATACAACGCCGCAGCTTTAAAGACTAAAGGCGAAAACTATGCAAAAGAGGCGGCTATGGCCAAGCTGTTTGCCTCCGAGGCTTCCATGAAAATAACGACTCAGGCGGTTCAGTTTTTGGGAGGATACGGATATACCAACGATTATCCTGTGGAAAGAATGATGAGAGACGCCAAGATAACGGAGATATACGAAGGTACCTCCGAAGTACAGCGCATGGTTATTTCAGGAAATGTTTTAAATCGTTAGGCAGGAGGACAATCGCAAAATTATGAAAATATTAGTAACTGTAAAACAAGTACCGGACACGTCCGGCAAGGTTTCCGTAAAACCGGACGGAACTTTAGATCGCGGTTCCATGAAGACTATAATAAATCCGGACGATCTGAACGCCGTAGAAGCGGCGCTCACTTTAAAAGATGAGTACGGCTGCCAGGTGGTGGCCTTCACCATGGGGCCTCCTCCGGCAGAAGGGATGCTCCGGGAGCTGATGGCCATGGGTGTCGACGAGGGCGTTCTCGTAACGGCCAGAGAGTTCGGAGGATCAGATACATACGCTACCTCTCAGATACTGGCTGCGGCCGTCGAGACTTACGGACTGGGCGAGGATGACATAATCTTTGCAGGGCGTCAGGCCATAGACGGCGATACGGCTCAGGTAGGACCTCAGATGGCCGAGAAACTGGGCATACCTCAGGTGACATATGCCGGAGAAATAAGAAAAGACGGTAAAACTCTTACGGTAAAGAGGATGTTGGAAGACGGATATATGACTGTAAAGGTGGATACTCCGTGTATGATAACCTGCATAAAGGAGCTGAACAGGCCTCGCTATATGTTCATCGACCAGATTCTCTCAGCGTATGAGAAGCCTCTTACCGTCATGGATTTTGAAAAATTAAAGGATCATCCGCTGATAGACAAGACGACCATCGGTCTTCAGGGCTCTCCTACTAACATTCTGACGTCTTTTACACCGCCTCTCAAGGGAGCCGGAGTTATGCTGGAAGGCGACGGAAAAGCAGCAACCGATAAACTGGCCGGTATTCTTTCGGCTAAGCATTTGATTTAGGGAAAGGAGAGGTATAAATGGTTTACAACAGTGCAGATATTGCTGCATTCAAAAATGTCTGGGTATTTTGCGAACAGAGAAACAGCAAAATGATGCCTACTACTCTTGAATTGATTTCAGAAGGCCGCAAGCTGGCCGACCAGCTTGGAGTCAAGCTCTGCGGAGTGCTTCTGGGAGATGATGTGGACGGACTTGCAAAGGAGCTGGGCGGATATGGCGCAGACACCGTTCTCGTATACGACAGTCCTCTTTTGAAAAATTATACTACAGACGGATATACTAAGGTACTTACAGAAGCGGTAATGGAATATAAGCCGGAGGTGCTTCTTATCGGCGCCTCAAATATAGGAAGAGACCTGGCGCCCAGATGTGCAGCAAGGCTTCATACGGGTCTTTGCGCCGACTGCACCCATCTGGACATAGATATGGCAAATTATAAGGAGTTTCTGAGAGAGTCTTCTACTCTTGCCGATGAGAGAATAGAGAAGATAGGCAAAGTAAGAATCGCCGGCAGCGATCACGATGTTTCCAGAGACCTGAAGATGACCAGACCTGCTTTTGGAGGACATCTGATGGCGTCCATCATATGCCCGAGATTCCGTCCGGCCATGGCTACAGTCAGACCCGGCGTAATGAAGAAGGGCGTCTTTGACCCTGCCGCTGCCGAGAGGACAGAGATAATCCATCCGGAGTTTTCACTCACTGCGGAAGACATCAAGACGGAGGTAGCCGACGTAGTCAAGGCTGCCAAGAAGATGGTGGACCTCATTGGAGCGGAAGTGGTGGTATCTGTCGGCCGCGGAATCAGCAAGGACGTTGAAAAGGGAATAAAGCTGGCCGAAGAGCTGGCCGACGTGCTGGGCGGAGTCGTAGGATCCTCGAGAGCCTGCGTGGACGCCGGCTGGATCAGCGCAGACCATCAGGTGGGACAGACCGGAAAGACGGTGCATCCTAAGATTTACGTCGCCCTGGGTATCTCCGGAGCGATTCAGCACAAGGCCGGAATGCAGGATTCAGAGTGCATCATAGCCGTAAATAAGAACGAATCGGCTCCTATCTTTGAGGTGGCCGACTACGGTATCACGGGAGACCTTTATAAGGTGGTGCCTCAGTTGATAGAATCCATCAAAGCGATCAAGGCTGAATAACATATAGGGAATAGTGGAATAGTGAAGAAGGCAGGGGCCGGCGGCCCCTGCCGATTTTTGTGTGCTTTTAGTGACAATCATAACCACCAGCTTCAACTGATGGTTATGATTGTTTATGCTATGTTTAGTTTAAGGTTGATCCACTCGAACCTTTGTTTTAACGTAAAACGAGTGGGTAGGGCCCCACTCAAAGAGATAGTTTTTGTGTAAACGAGTGGGCCGAACCCCACTCGAATTGCTATTTTTTTAAAATAGAGTGGGGCAGACTCCACTCGAACTACTATTTTTTCTTTAAACGAGTGGGTATACTCCCTTCGCAAAATTACATATAATGTAAATAAATGCGATGAATTAGCCTTGTTTAGCGTTGAGGCAGGAATTTTACCCCACTCGAACCTTTGCTTTTACGTAAAACGAGTGGGCCGAGACCCACTCGAATTGACTGTTTTTGTGTAAACGAGTGGGTCGGGCCCCACTCGAAGAGATAGTTTTTCTGTAAACGAGTGGGCTGGACCCCACTCGAAGAGATAGTTTTTCTGTAAATGAGTGGGCCGGGGCCCACTCGAAGAGATAGTTTTTCTGTAAACGAGTGGGCTGGACCCCACTCGAATTGCTATTTTTCTTTAAATAGAGTGGAACAGGATACACTTGGACTGTAATTTTTTTAAAACGAGTGGAGGGAAAAATCAGCTACTCTTATTTAAGTATCGACGGTTTGTCAGGGACCTGTCACTGAGATCGCAGTCGCGATGATATGGCTGACCTTAAGAGAAAACAAAAAGATCCCCCCCTCATTTCCCGTGTCTAACACGGGGCTCTCTTATACAAAAAAAGACAGAGGCACGGCAGCCTCTGCCTTTAAAGATTCGGTTTATGTGATATAATTTGCAAGCAGCGAATGAGCCAGCTGTACAAAATTGTTTACTGATTTATTCACCTTTTTATTGTTTAGCTCGGTGAGGATATAAATTCTGGAAGAAAACTCTTCATTAAACTCCGGTATCAACTTGAGTTTTCCCTGAGCTATATCGTCTTCCACCAGAAAAGTAGGCAGAAGAGAGATTCCTATACCTTCATATGCCAATTCCTTAAGAGTCTGGAGGTCTCCTATATTTTTCTTTGAAGAAAAGTAATCGGAGAACAGAAGGCCTTTTGAAACGAGAAGATTTGATACTACTGTGAATCCCATAGTGGACAGAAGCGTGTTATCTTCTCTTGAATCGACGATACCGTTTTTAAAACATATGTGTTTCGGGGAAGCAACAAAGGAAAGAGGAAGCTTACACAGAAAATCACATTTTACTTTCGAAGTACTGAATCCCGGTTCAGAGATGACGCCTACGTCGCAGAGACCGTTGAGAATCTTCTCTATGGCAACATCAGTAGTAGCCTTAGTATAATCGATCTCGATATCCGGATATTTGATGATGAACTTATCCATAAGCGGTTTCATGACGAAAAAGTCGCTGGATTCGCTGGCCGTGATTCGAAGCGTCTCGCTGGACTTGTAAAATCTGCGGTGGATATCATCTACTATATCTAAAATCTTGTTGGCATATTCTAAAAAGATCTCTCCGTTTTCAGTCAGATAGATACCTCTGTTGGCCTTGTTGTACAGAGTAACGCCGACTTCATTTTCGAGAGACTTGAGATGCTCATAGATAGTGGATGTAGAGTAGTTGAGCTTATCTGCCGCTTTAGAAATACTGTTGTATTTTGAAACATATAAAAATGATTTGATGTGAGTCGTGTTCACTTTAATCTATCCCTCCTTTCTCCAAAAAATAAAAATAAACTTCACGTACTGACCGTGCCTTATTATAATAAGATTTCCGAAAAAAGTCAACACGGAAAGGATGACAAACAGATGTTTGTGTGTTATAATTTTTTGGAAATACTGATGATGAAGAGGGTAAAAATGCGCATTTTAGGCATAGACCCGGGATATGCTATCCTCGGGTACGGCATAATAGATGTCAAGGGCAACAAGTTTTCTCCTGTGGATTACGGAGCTGTCCTGACTGAGGCTTCGATGGACATGCCCCGGCGGCTTAAGACATTATACGGCAGCCTTGCTCAGCTCATACGAAAATATGAGCCGGATGAAGCATCTATCGAAGAACTGTTTTTTAATAATAACGCAAAGACGGCGATTTTAGTGGGAGAAGCCAGAGGCGTAGCCGTTTTGGCCTGTGCTGACGGAGGTCTTCCCATAGGAGAATATACGCCTCTGCAGATAAAGCAGGCGCTGGTAGGTTACGGCAGAGCCGACAAGAAGCAAGTACAGTTCATGGTCAAGACCATGCTGGGACTTGAGTCAGTGCCTAAACCTGATGATACTGCGGACGCGCTGGCTGCTGCCATTTGCCATGCTCATTCTAAAGGCAGACGAGATATACTGAAAGGCAAGATAAGATGATAAGATATGTAAAAGGCGTGTACAGCATGAACGTAAACGGAGGGATAGTAGTAGAGATTCAGTCGGGACTTGGACTGGAGATTTTTTTGCCGGTGAATTCACCTATTTACAGATACGGAGAAGGAGAGACCATAAAGGTGTACACCTCTATGATAGTAAAAGAGGATGATATACGCCTGTACGGGTTTCATAACAGAGAGAGCCTGGATCTCTTTGAGAAGCTCATAACAGTCAGCGGAGTAGGAGCAAAGGGAGCCATGTCTATAGTAGGCACTTTGGATACCGATCAGCTGAAGAGAGCCGTAGCTTTTGAGGACGCCAAAGAGATAGCCAGAGCCAACGGCATAGGAAAAAAGACTGCAGAGAGAATAATCCTCGAGCTCAAGGATAAGATAGGCAGAATCGATGAAGACATCAATAAGCCGTCTTCTGACCTGCCTGAGAACCTGAAGGTTGCAGAAGACGAAAGAACAGAGGCTATAAATGCTTTAATTGCTCTCGGATATACCAAGGCAGAGGCATTTGGAGCAGTTTCTTCTGTGAACGACGAGGGACTTTCGAGCCAGGAATACATAAAAAAGGCCCTTAAAAATCTATTCTGAGAAGGTAAACCATGGATAATGAAAGAATAACATCTGCCAATATAAGTCCCGGAGAGCTGAGACAGGAGACTAATCTCAGACCTCAGCGTTTAGACGACTACATAGGGCAAAAGAGCGCCAAGGATAATCTTAAGGTTTTTATCGAAGCGGCAAAGCTGAGAGGAGAACCTCTTGATCACGTGTTGTTTTACGGCCCGCCGGGACTTGGCAAGACTACTTTGGCCGGTATAATCGCCAATGAACTGGGGGTAGATATAAAGATAACTTCGGGTCCTGCCATAGACAGAGCGGGGGATCTGGCGGCGATACTGACAAATCTCAATGAAAACGACGTACTTTTCATTGACGAAATACACCGCCTCAACAGATCTGTCGAAGAAGTGCTCTATTCGGCGATGGAGGACTTTGCGCTGGACATCATAATAGGTAAGGGGCCTTCGGCCAGATCCATCAGGCTTGATCTGTCTAAATTTACTCTCATAGGGGCCACTACGAGGGCGGGCAGCCTTTCGGCGCCTCTCAGAGATCGGTTCGGAGTCATGAGCAAGTTTGAACTGTATGACGAAGAAGAACTTTCTGAGATAATAAAGAGATCTGCCGGCATCCTGGGCATTGCTGCCGATGATGAATCAGTCCTCGAGATGGCCAGGCGTTCCAGAGGAACTCCGAGAGTAGCCAACAGAATACTCAAAAGAGTGAGAGATTTTTCTCAGGTAAAGGGAGATGGAATTATCAACGGTGAGATAACCAGAGAGGGACTCTGCGCTTTGCAGATAGACTCTATGGGTCTTGAAAGGCTGGACCGGGAGATATTGACGGCTATAATAGAGAGATTCGGCGGCGGCCCTGTAGGTATCGATACTATAGCCGCTTCCATAGGAGAGGAGAGAGTCACCATAGAAGAAGCTTATGAACCGTATCTGCTTCAGATAGGTTTCCTGAGCAGAACGCCTAAGGGCCGTACGGTTACCGCCCTTGCTTATAGGCACCTGGGACTTACGCCTCCGGATGAAGAATAAAAAAATGAGACAGGCCCGATTCCTCAGGCAGGGATACGGACAGGAGAACTTATGAACATAAATGAATTCGATTATCAGCTTCCAAAAGAACTGATAGCTCAGCGTCCTTTAAAGGACAGAGATCAGTGCAGGCTGATGATCCTTGACAGACAGGAAAAGTCAATAGAACAGAAGAAATTTTACGATGTGCTGGAGTACCTGAAACCGGGGGACTGCATAGTGATGAATGACTCTAAGGTGATACCTGCCAGAATCTTCGGAGTGAAGGAGAGTACGGGAGCTAAAATAGAATTTCTCCTGATAAAGAGGATAGAAGGCGATCTGTGGGAGACCATGGTGCGTCCGGGAAAGAGATTGAAAGTGGGAGACTGGGTTTCTTTTACCGACGACGGAAGTTTCAGAGCTGTGATAGAAGGTTATGGAGAAGACGGTACCAGATATGCCCGGTTCGTATATGAGGGAGTCTTTCTCGAGAGGCTTGAGGAGATAGGCAGCATGCCTCTCCCTCCGTATATAGAGCGTCAAAGCGACGATGATGATAAAGATATGTACCAGACTGTCTATTGCAGGCAGGAGGGCTCCGTAGCGGCTCCGACAGCCGGCCTTCATTTTACAGATGAGCTTCTCCGGGCTGCAGGCAAAAGGGGCGTGCGACTGGCATATGTCACTTTACATGTGGGTATCGGTACTTTCAGACCGGTCAAAGCGGAGAACATAGAAGATCATCATATGCATTTCGAAGAATATTCGGTGAGCGAGGAGACTGCCGGCATAATCAACGATACTATAGCAAAAGGCGGCAGAGTAATATCGGTAGGAACTACTTCATGCAGGACCCTTGAGAGCGCGGCGGTGTTCGATGAGAAAAGCGGAAGATATATTCTAAGGGCAGGAGACGGCAGCACGGGGATATTCATATATCCGGGGTATGAGTTCAAGCTGGTGGACGGCCTGATAACTAACTTTCATCTTCCCAAGTCCACTCTTCTGATGCTTATTTCGGCTCTCTATGACAGAGATGAGATATTGAAAGCCTACACTTTGGCTGTGAGAGAAAAATACAGATTTTTCAGTTATGGCGACGCCATGCTGATAATATGATGTGAAAAGACGGATACGAGTATATCGTATCCGTCTTTTTATCGGGCAGAGAAGGCGGACATCGTTAGTGATCAGACATGATTTCCCTGAACAGTTCTTTTGAAATATTTCCTCCGGTTATTATCATGGCGGTCTTCTTGCCTTCGAACATGTGGCGGTATTTTTTATATGCTGCGTAGACCGCTGCGCTGTCAGGCTCGGCTATAACCTTCTCGTTCTGAGCCATCTCATATATGGCGTCTTTTACTTCGGCGTCTGAGACGAGGAGTATTTCGTCTATACAGTCTTTGGCGTTATCAAAAGTATTCTTGGCGCATCCGCCCACGAGGCTCTGCATGATAGCGTCCTCGGGAGTGTCGAAGAATTTGGTCCAGACTCCCGTCTTTAGATTAGTAGTGAGGGCAGGAGAATTTTCAGGCTCTACTGCTATGATTTTTACATCGGGTTTTGCCTGTCTGAAATATGAACCGTTGGCGATACAGTTTCCGCCGCTTCCCTTGGGAATCAGGACAACGTCTACGTCCGGCAGCTGCTGAAGTATTTCCATACCGATGGTGCCTGTGCCGTAAAGACCTTCCACATCTTCTCTGGCGTCTATCTTTACGATACCTTTCTCTTCGAATACGGCTTCGCCGAGTCCGTTGGCTTCATCAAAACTTTTTCCAAAGAAGTGGATATCTGCTCCGAACTTCTCCATTTTTTCCAGCTTAGGCTTTGGAGTAGTTTCAGGGACTACTATGTAAGGTTTATCTAAGTTTAAAAGCTGAGAAGCATACGCCACAGAAACTCCCTGGTTTCCTGAGGAAATAGTTCCATAGCCCTTCTTAAGCTGCTGGTCTGTCAGAAGAGTCAGTTTTCCGAGAACTCCTCTGAGCTTGAAGTTTTTGACGATAGGCTGCTCGCACTCAAGCTTCATGTAGGCCTCTGTATCTTTGTCGCTGAGATAGAGGCTTTTTTCGAGTCTTGTTCTCCAAACATATTTTTCAATTCTCTCGTAAGCCGCTTCGATGTCTTTAATGTTAATCATGTTTGACTCCTTTATGTAATGATGATATGTGCCTGTTAAGATATAATTTAGCATAAATCCGAAATTTGTACAATACAAAAGAGCGAGATTCGCACTTTGCGAATCGAGCCTTTGTATGTTATTATAATCATATACAAATGGCAGAAGAAAGGAATATTATGAAACACGCCGTAACTTATGAACTTATTAAAAAAGATAAAAAAACAGGCGCCAGAAGGGGAGTTCTTCACACACCTCACGGCGATATTCAGACTCCCGTATTTATGCCGGTGGGGACTCAGGCTACTGTAAAGGCCATGAAGCCTGAAGAAGTAAAGGCTATGGGAGCAGATATAATACTTTCAAACACTTATCATTTATATCTCCGTCCCGGTCATGAATTGGTGAAAGAGGCGGGAGGCCTTCACAAATTTATGAATTGGGACAGGGCTATTCTGACAGACAGCGGAGGTTTTCAGGTATTTTCTCTGGGACCCCTCAGAAAAATCACCGAAGAAGGCGTCAGATTCAGATCTCATATAGACGGTTCGGCTCATTTTATCACTCCGGAGAAATCCATAGAGATACAGAATTCCCTCGGCTCTGATATAATGATGGCTTTTGACGAGTGTGCGCCTTATCCGGCGGACAGAAGTTACGTCAAGAATTCTCTGGAGAGGACTACCAGATGGCTGCGCCGTTGCAGAGACTTTCACAAAGACTGGGAGAGACAATCTCTGTTTGGCATAATGCAGGGCGGCATGTACAAAGATCTTCGCCGCCAGAGCGCAGAAGAGATAGTAGATCTTGATCTTCCGGGCTATGCCATAGGAGGATTGTCTGTAGGAGAGCCTAAAGAGCTCATGCTGGAGGTGCTGGATGACTGCGTAGAATATCTTCCCGGCCATAAGGCCAGATATCTGATGGGAGTGGGCACGCCAGATTATCTGTTTGAAGGCGTCCAGCGGGGGGTGGACATGTTCGACTGCGTGCTTCCCACAAGGATTGCGCGCCACGGGCTTGCGATGACCTCCCGCGGAAAGGTAAATATAAAAAACGCAAAGTATGAAAAGGACTTTGAGCCTTTAGACAGTGAATGTGACTGCTATACATGCCAAAATTACTCGAAAGCTTATCTGAGACATTTATTTAAATCGGGAGAAATGCTTTCGGCTATGCTGCTGTCTAATCACAATCTGCACTTCCTGATTAAGATGATGGAGAATATCAGAAAATCCATAGAAGAAGACAGATTCAGCGAGTATAAAGAGGAATTCTACGGCAAGTACGGCGAATTTTGATTCTGCCGTGAGTACCGTTATATTAAATTTTAAGGAGGTTTACGATAATTGAATATCTGTAAACATGACGAATATTGCGGAGGATGCATATACCAGGGAGTGCCATACGAAGAACAGCTTAAAATCAAGGAAAAACAAGTGATCCAGCTGCTCAAAGACAAGGATGCGCAGGTCTTAAAAATGGATGGGATAGAAGGATGTCCCGGCGCTTACCGATATAGAAATAAGATGGAGTACACTTTCGGCGACCTGGTAAAGGACGGCCCGATGACTTTAGGTATGCACAAAAAAGGAAACTATATGTCCATTATAACTGTCGACGAGTGTCAGCTGGTAGATCAAGATTTTAACAGGATTCTCTCGTATACCCTAAATTTCGCCGAAAAAAGAGAATATAAGTTTTATCACAAGAAAAGTCACAGGGGGCTCCTTCGGAATCTGATAGTCAGAAAGGGTGTAAGGACAGGCCAGCTGCTGGTGAATATAGTCACGTCCTCCCAGGAGGATTTTGACGAAGATGGATTTGTTTCAGGACTTCTGGCGCTTGAACTCGATAATGAGGTGGTGGGAGTGCTGAGGACTTTCAACGACAGGCTGGCCGACGCTGTGGTCTGCGATTCTCTCAAAACCCTCTGGGGAAGAGATTATTATATGGAAAATCTCTTGGGACTATCATTTAAAGTCAGCGCATTTTCTTTCTTTCAGACGAATATAGAGGCGGTAGAAAGACTGTATGCCGAGGCTCTTAATCTGGCCGGATGTCTTACGGGAAAGAATGTCTTTGATCTTTACTGCGGCACAGGAACCATAAGTCAGATAATGGCTCTAAAGGCAAAAAGCGTGCTGGGAATAGAGCTGGTGCCGGAAGCTGTTGCGGCCGCAACAGAAAACGCGAGGCTCAACGGACTTGATAATTGCCGCTTCATAGCCGGAGATGTTTTTGAGGTCTTAAAAACCGTGGAAGAAAAGCCGGATGTCATCGTGGTAGACCCGCCGCGAGTGGGGATACAGACGAAGGCCTTGGGGAAGATTCTGGAGTACGGAGTGGAACAGATAGTATATGTTTCATGCAATCCTAAGACTCTTGCAGACAACATCAAGTTCATGGAAGGCTATGGATACCAGTGCCAGTATCTTAAACCTTATGACAATTTCCCTTTTACGAAGCACGTTGAAAGTATTGTGCTTCTGTCCCACAGGTCACCAGATAGCCATATAGATGTAAAAGTGTAATTTGGAGAAGGCAAAGAAATATCAGCCGAAACCGAAAATTACATATAAAATGATACAAGAGTATGTGGAAAGATACTATGGGTTTAAAGTACATACTGCGTACATTGCAGAAGTGAAACGGTCTTTGGGATTAACAAAGTATGATGCTCCGAATGCGGTGGATGAATTAAAGCAACCAAGAAAGCATCCGCCCAAAGAAAAAGTGGAAGCCATAAAAGATGCACTTAAATACTTTGAGGTGATTTGATGGAAAGTATATTTTAAATTGCAGAACAGATAAATCAACTACATAAGGAAGCTTATGATACTTATCTGCCGTTAGTTGATGATGTATGTAGGAGAGAAGTATCAGAAAAGGAATTATCACATTTGTTCGATTCGTTATTGGATTTTGCATGCGATGAAAAAATATTGGTCTTATATAAAAGAGTGTGCAGGAGATATTTGTATACATATCCGAATTGTATTAAATTTTACATTGAAGCATATAGGGATATGTGGGAAGATGAAGAAAAAGATGTAAACAATCTTTCAAATTAACAGAGCTTAAGTTTATGGTGTGATAAAAGGAGAAAGCATATGGCGAAAATTGTTAAAGAAACCATTCATGCTAAAGGTATTGACATTGGTATTTACACAACAAATTTTGAAAGTGAATTTATTTCATTGACAGATATTGCAAAATATCGTAATGAGGATGACCCGAGATTTGTAATTCAGAACTGGATGCGTAATCGAAATACAATAGAATTTTTGGGCGTTTGGGAAGAGTTGCATAATCCAGATTTTAACCGTGTGCAATTCGAGGCGGTTAAAAATGAGGCAGGATTAAATCGCTTTGTTATGACACCAACGAAGTGGATTACACAGATGAATGCTATTGGCATTGTTTCTAAAGCAGGACGTTATGGTGGAACATATGCTCATAGTGATATTGCAATGTCTTTTGCAACTTGGATTTCTCCTGAATTTCAGTTATATATTATGAAAGATTACAGGAGATTAAAAACAGATGAGAATAGTCGGCTATCTCTGAACTGGAACTTGAATAGAGAAATTTCTAAATTAAATTACAGAATACATACGGATGCAATTAAAGAAAATTTGATTCCACCGGAATTAACACCTGCACAGGTGGCGTATACCTATGCAAACGAAGCAGATATGTTGAATGTTGTATTGTTTGGAAAGACAGCGAAACAGTGGAAAAATGAAAATCCAATAGAAAAAGGTAATATGCGGGATGCGGCAACGCTAAACCAGTTATTGGTACTGGCAAATTTGGAAAGCTGTAATGCTGTTTTAATTAATCAGGGTAAGAATCAAAAGGAGCGTATGGAATTACTTCGGCAGTTGGCAATACAGCAGTTGAGAACAATGGAGACGCTAAGTTTAAATAATTTGCCAAAATTAGAAGTGGAATCTGATGAGAAGTAACTGACAAAAAGTGATAGGTGGCTGTTGTGAAATATGAACTTTTCTTTTTAAATAATATACATGATTCTATGGAAATGGTAAATGTAGAGTTGGATCCATTTTTAGATTTATTAAATCAAGGTGATTTTGATGAATTAACTATGAAACATATTATATTGAATTTGGCAAATTGTTTAGAGCTACTTGTTAAATATAAATTAGAACAAGAACACTGGACACTTATTTTTTCAGATTTAAATAAGGCTAAATAATCAAATTATTTAATTGGAGATTTTATAAGTGTGGATGTTAAGTCGGGAATTTTGAGGTTAAAGAATATATGTGAAATGGAATATATATTTACTAATAGTATACATATTTATCAATATAGAAACCGATTAATGCATTATACGCTAAATGGTACATTTGAACAGATAATAAAAGATGTAGTTGGTGCTATGCAAGAAATAGCAGAGTTTGTTGAGAAAGAGGTTATTCCAGATTTACCTCAAGAAGCCCAAAAAGATTTTCAAGATTCATTAGCTGATTATAGAAAATATGCAATATTATTAAAAAATTACAACTATAATTTTTGTGGGAATCTGATAATACCGTTGAGTGCGTAGCGCTGATGACAAAATAATTGCAAAATCTTTTAGGAGGATATCCCTATGCTTGAAAACTTAAAAGTTCTGGACTTTACGACGTTGCTTCCGGGACCTTATGCGACCTTTCTGCTGGCTTCCATGGGTGCAAAAGTGACTAAGGTTTCTGCTCCCGGCAAGATAGATCTGGTTCTTGAAAGCGGTCCGCGGGCAAGTACGGGGGAAACTGCAAACAGAATCTGGCTTCATCATAGTAAGGACGAGATCTTTGTAGATTTAAAAAATGAAGAAGGCCTGAGAAAAATTCTAAAGCTTATTGAATCAGGGCAGTATAACTGCATTTTCGAGCAGTTCAGGCCGGGAGTCATGGATAAGCTGGGTCTCGGTTATAAAACGGTGAAAAAAATAGCGCCTGATATCGTGTATGTGAGCATTTCAGGCTACGGACAGGAAGGCGAATATGCCATGAGAGCCGGCCATGATATAAACTATCTGGCCTTGTCAGGCAATATGAGTTATTCCGGCAGGGAAGCCTTCGGACCTGCTCTCTATGGGATGCAGGTTGCAGATATCGCCGCCAGCCAGAATTCGGTCATAGGGGTTTTGGCTGCCCATAATCAGAGTCAGCTTACAGGAAAAGGCGCTCACGTCGATGTTGCTATCTTGGACAGCGCAATTCCGTTCAACGCTATGAGCGGCGTGGGAGCCATGCTCAGCGGACGAGATCCTAAGAGGGAAGACCAACTGCTCAACGGCGGCAGCCTGTATGACTTTTATCCCACCTCTGACGGAGGGTATATGAGCGTCGGCGCTCTTGAGCCGAAGTTCTGGGAGGCCTTTTGCAGAGTCATGGGGCATGAGGAATGGATCGAAGCAGGATGCGCCTGTCCTGACTTCCGCGAGAAAAAAGCTATTCTGCGTAAAGAATTCGAGAGCAAAACGAGAGATTATTGGACCAAGATCTTCGCCGACGTTGACGCCTGCGTAGAGCCGGTGCTATCTGTCACAGAAGCGCTGCTGGAAAGTAAAAATGCCAGAGATCGAGATTCTGTAATAAACGTTCTTTCAGCGACGGATGCAGATCAGCCTGACAGCAGAAAATACAGGGAGAAGGAGATATGGATCTATGGAAATCCCATTAAATTCAGGTAAGCAATAGACAGTTAACGAGTCTTTGAGAAACTAAAAGTTGCCGTCCTTTGCCGTAAGGATCTGTCACCGGAGAGCTTCATCTGAGAAATACATTTATCGCATAAAGCAATATAAAATATAAGCATTTAACATTTTGTGGGATTTGAGATATAATTATAGATGTTCATAAAGGACATCTATATTTACATTTAGAGACAGAAAGGGTGAAAAACATGAAAAAACTCGGTTTCGGATTGATGAGACTGCCGCAGAAGGATGGACAGATAGATATCGAGGAGACTAAACAGATGGTGGATATGTTTCTGGAAGCGGGATTTACATATTTTGATACGGCATGGGCCTATCCGGGCAGCGAAGATGCTATAAGGCAGGCCTTGGTAGAGAGATATCCCAGAGATAGATTTACTATAGCCACTAAGAATGCCGCATGGATAGACTGCAAGACTAAAGAGGACGCAGTGTCACAGTTTGAGACTTCTCTTAGACAGACAGGAGCCGGCTATTTTGACTATTATCTTCTGCATAATCTGGGAGAGGGCAGAACGAAATATTTTAATGATTTCGATATGTGGGAGTGGATACAGGAAAAGAAGAGAGAAGGGCTGGTAAAAAATGCCGGATTCTCTTTCCATTCTACACCTGAAGAGCTTGAGGAGCTTCTAACAGCTCATCCGGAGATGGACTTCGTTCAGCTGCAGATCAACTATGCAGATTGGGAGAATCCTGCTGTTCAGTCAAGAAAGTGTTATGAGATCGCAAGAAAATACGAAAAACCCATAATAGTGATGGAACCTGTAAAAGGAGGCATGCTTGCTACGCCGCCTCAGAGCGTGGTGAACATCTTAAAAGAGGCTGAACCCGGCTCATCTGCGGCTTCGTGGGGAATACGTTTTGCAGCGGATAAGGCGGGCGTGATAACAGTCTTATCCGGCATGAGCAGCATAGCTCAGATGAGAGATAATCTGTCATATATGACAGATTTTACGGGACTTAAAGAAGAACAGCGGCGAGTAATAAAAAACGCTCAGGAAGAACTGGCAAAGATTCCTCTGATCCCTTGCACTACATGTAACTACTGCGCCAAGGTATGTCCTATGGATATAGGAATATCCGGCTCGTTTACCGCCATGAATTATCTGACGCTTTACGGAGATAAGGACGCTGCGTTAGGTCAGGAAAACTGGCTGGTAGGAAAACATGGAAGAAAGAGGGCAGACCAATGTATAAAATGCGGAAAATGTGAAGAGGCATGCCCTCAGCATATAAAGATACGCGAAAATCTCGAAGAAGTAAAGAGGGTGCTGCTCTGATGGAAGAGGACGTCAGAAAAATTATAGAGCATATAGCGAAAGACGGCAGGTCTGATATTCAGAAAAGCCATATTCAGCACGGAACTACTACAGTCTTTGATCACAGCGTAAACGTGGCCATAACCAGCCTCAGACTGTCAGAAAAATTAAACGCAGCAGGTATCAGGGTAAACAGGAGAGAACTGATACGCGGCGCCTTGCTTCACGACTATTTTCTCTACGACTGGCACGAAAAGGACAGGAGCCATTCATGGCATGGCTTCAGACATCCGGCGACAGCCCTCAAAAATGCCAGAAACGATTTTGAACTGACGAGGGTAGAGGAGGATATCATATCAAGACATATGTTTCCTCTTACCCTGAGACCTCCGATGTGCAAAGAAGCATGGATAGTATGCGCTGCAGATAAGTACTGTGCATTGAGAGAAACTGCGTATACGATTAAAGCTAAAAAGAAGTTGACTAAAAAGCGAAACATATGATATCATATCATATAACTTTTAATTGTTAGTGAGGAAAGTTGAGATGGAAGACGGTCCCGAAAGCCGAGGGAACTTATTTTATAAGGACAAAATAATCTTATATTCAAATGTTTTAAAAAGGTACAGAAATTTATGGCGATGAGCGGTTTCTGTGCCTTTTTGTGATAAAATTTTACTATTAAATCGAATGGAGTTGAAGACAAAAATATGAACGCTATAATTTTACTCGTTATCCTGATAGGCTTGAACGCTATGTTCGCCGCCACTGAGATAGCGGTGATATCCATGAATGACGTCAAATTGAGAAAGATGGCAGACGACGGAGATAAGAGAGCCAAGAGACTGGTCAGCCTTACGGTACAGCCCGCCAAGTTCCTGGCGACGATACAGGTAGCCATAACTTTGGCTAACCTGCTGCAGAGCGCGGTTGCTGCGGAAAGCTTCGCTGACGTGATAGTGGCTAAATTCATAGCTATGGGAGTGACCATTTCTCCTATGATACTTAAAGTGGTTTCCGTAGTGGTCATCACCTTGATACTGGCATACTTCACCTTGGTGTTCGGAGAACTGGTACCTAAGAGGGTGGCGATGAAAAAATCCGAAGGGATAGCCTTGGGCATGTCCGGAATATTGTACTGGGTGGCGAAGATCTTCGCTCCTATAGTATGGCTCCTGACTGTTTCCACTAACTGTATACTTAAACTCCTGAGAATAAATCCGGAGGAAGAAGAGAGTGAAGTTACTGAAGAATCCATCAGGATGATGCTTGCCGAGGGAAAAGAGAAGGGGACTATACAGCCTGAGGAAGATGAGCTCATTCAGAATATCTTTGAATTTGACGATATTACGGCCGAAGAATTATGCACTCACAGAAGAGATGTCGAATGGCTGGATCTGGCCGACGATTCTCAGGAGTGGGAAAAGACGATAAGAGAGACAAGATATCATAAATATCCCGTATGTGAAGACAGTCAGGACGATGTGAGGGGCATATTGGACGTGATGGATTATTATAAGGATCCTGATGCAGACAGAGATTCTATGATCAAGAAAGCTCTTCTGGTACCTGAGACGATGAAGGCCAATACTCTCTTTAATAAGATGAGAGAAAGGGGTGAATATTTTGCCGTAGTCATAGACGAATACGGCGGAATGACGGGAATCGCAACTTTAAGAGACATAATGGAGACGCTGCTTGGGGAACTGAGCGAAGAAGAGGGCGTTCAAAGACCTAAAGATATAGAAAATGTAGAAGAAGGAAAATGGATAATCCAAGGGTATGCCGACCTTGAAGATGTAGAAGAAGAGATAAAGACCGATATGCCGATAGACGTCTATGATACTTTCAGCGGCTTCGTGTGCGGCATATTGGGAAGGATACCGGAAGAAGGGGAATCCTTTGTATGCAGGTGGAAAGATTACAGCATAACTGTACATGACGTGAAGAACCATATGGTTCAGGGCGCCACCATGGAGCAGGATAAACAGCCGGTTGAAGAATAATGAAAAACTTAAACGATAAAAAAGGAGCTTGGTTTTCCAAGCTCCTTTTTTATCGTCATTTATCTTCTCATTACTGCTGTCCGTCGGTTTCCGAAGGGGTCATGAGATAAGTTATGATACCTCCGGCAAAGTTATCTTTTGTCTTTTCTGTGACTCCCAGGATTATCATATGCGTGTTTTCATTTTTACTTTTTATTATGCCACAAGGCGTCAGTTCAGGAATATTGATGCTGTCCAGCTTGATATTCTGGTAATCTGAATAGGCGTTTCTGAAGTCCATTTCAAAAGGCTGATTCGATTCGTCCAGCGCAAAAGGGGCATACTGAGAGGTCACAGAATATTCAAATCCAGACAGGCCTCCTGCAGTCTGATATGCTTCAGATATCTCTGCAAGGAGATTCTGATCCCACGATGAGGCGGCTACGTTCATGACGAACTCCTTATCAGAGGTATTCACATATCCGATGTTGGTCAGAGAAGCGATATCTCCGTTGTCGTCTTTATAATGGACGCCGTTCATGGCAGTATACATCAGACTGACTATAGCGTCTGTATTCTCAGAGCTCATGACAGAGGAAGGAGTATCGACAATCTCATAAGTATACTGTGCGGAAGGATAATCGGCTCCGTATTTATCGATAAATTTCTCGATAGCACTGTCCAGCTTTCTCTCAAGTTTTTCAGATATATCTTCGCTTACCACTATCGTCGCCGTGGCCTCCGAAGGAGTGACGCCTGCCCGGCTGCCGCCGTCAAAAGACGCAAGCTCAAACCATATGGATCCGGACTTAAGGTTGGCCAGCTGATTGCCCAGAGTCTTTATAGGATTTGGCACATAAGCCGACTCTGTTCCGAATTTCTGGGCGGGGAGTCCGGATATGGAAATCTTGTAAGCCTTCGTGTAAGAAGGGCTTTTATGAGAGAGGGCTTTGCTCAGCGAATACTCCTCAAAACCTCCTGTCATATTGGCGACTCTGGAAGATACGGAACTTCCCAGATAGAAGACATCGGCTCCGTCTTCAAAATATTGAGACGATAAGTTTTCAGCCGAGGACATACTGCCGCCTTCTTCGGAAACGAAGATTACTTTATAAGCTCCGTGGGGTTGATCATTTTTGGCGATAGTAAGAGCTGAAACTATGCTGTTGCTGTAAGTGCTCATACATGTATAGTCATAGCCGCAGATTATAACCGCCGGCGCCTTGTCTTCAAGGCCTTCGGTAGCTTTTACAGAAAATATTACGTTGTCGTATTTGTCGGTCTTTACATCGATGCCCTTATTCTCTGCCCAGTTGGAGAGATATTTTCTTACTTGGTCCTGATCGGTCATGGAAGTCAGAGAATCTTTGAGATCGGTATCATATGCAGATATGCGGCTTTCAACGGCTTCCTGAAGAGAAGGAGGCTTTTGCGCCTTATTCTTGTTTACGAAGTAGAAGGCCGCTGCGGCTATTGCTAAGATGACGATAACCACAGCCGCTGTTATGATGATCTTTTTCTTGTTTTTCATATCGTTTTGTCCTTATTTTTCTATCATATAAGTATTTAATTTTTCATCAGAAAAATATATAATATAATATCATAAAATTTTGTTTTATGACAGAACTTCATAGAAAATTCACATAACACGTTAGAGGTTTTCGATATCTAAGACCATGAAAATACTGCATATGTTTACCCAGACTTATGGCAGAGAGCCGATTTGACCGGAGAAACCATAGGCATGAGAACATTCAAACCGGCGGCAGAAAGGAGGAAGATCCATCTCCCGAGAAAGAGGGCGGTGAGATCAAACGTATTTATATGAGAGAAGAAAGATTGTTCATAAGAGAAAGCAGCTATGAGGACTGCGAAAAATTTGCCATATGGGAGACAGATCCTTATGTCAGCACTTTTTTTACTATCGACGACGGTAGGGACAGAGAAGAGATAATCAGAGAATTTTCTGAACGCCAGAGAGACGATACCAAGAGACAGTTTACCATATGCCTTAAAGAGACCGGAGAAGCTATCGGCAGAATATATGTGAGCGACATAAATCATCATTACGATTCTCTCGATGTGACCAGGATATATATAGCCGGCAGAGAAAACAGAGGTAAAGGATACGGCGAGGAGGCGCTTCTTCTGATTCTGAGATGGGCCTTTGAAGAGATGAAAGCCGAGAGAGTGACCCTCGACCATTTCGAAGATAACGTCATAGCAGCGTCGCTGTATGACAAACTGGGATTTGCTCGGGAGGGCGTCATGCGGCACAGCGGAAAGAAAAACGGCAGGTACATAGACATGTGTCTGAGGTCCATGCTCAGAGAAGAATATTTCGAGGGCCAAAGCAGGATATTAGGAGATATTTAAAGGCGGAACAAATTATCAAAAAAATATTGACATACGCTCTAATTAGTGGTAGATTCTTAATGCGAACACAATATATTGTGTTTTGGGAGAAAAATCAAAAGGCAGGGAGAATGATGAACAGCATTAAGAAAATAACGAAAAGAGACGGACGGACAGTAGAGTTTGACGTCAATAAAATAGCAGAAGCGATATTCAAAGCAGCTCAGGTTCTGGGCGGCAGAGACAGGGAGATGGCTATGTATCTGGCCAAGCAGACTGAACTGTATCTTCTTGAAGTCTGTCATAATCAGGTGCCTACCGTAGAGCAGATTCAAGATGCTGTCGAAAAGATTCTTATCGAAAACGGACATGCTCGTACAGCAAAAGAATACATACTTTACCGTGCCGAGAGGACCAGAGCCCGCGATATGAACACCAAACTCATGAGGATATACGAGGATTTGACGTTCAAAGAGGCAAAAGAAAACGAAATCAAACGTGAAAATGCCAATATAGACGGAAATACGGCCATGGGCACCATGCTCAAGTACGGTTCAGAAGGTGCGAAGGAGTTCTATAAGATGTACGTTATAGACCCCAAGCATGTCAAAGCCCATGAAGGAGGAGATATACATATCCACGACATGGACTTCTATACTCTCACCATGACCTGCTGTCAGATAGATCTGGTAAAGCTGCTCAAAGGCGGTTTTTCCACCGGTCACGGCCATTTAAGAGAACCTAACGATATAGAGAGCTATGCTGCTTTAGCCTGTATAGCTATCCAGTCCAACCAGAACGATCAGCACGGCGGCCAGTCGGTACCTAATTTTGATTACGGTATGGCTCCCGGAGTCAAGAAGACTTATAAAAAACTTTATTATACTAATCTGGGCAAGATGCTGGACTTCTTGGAAGATATAGACGACGGCGTAGAAAAGATGAAGGCTCTTGAAAAGCAGATCGAAGACGAACACGGAGTCTATCCGTGCATGGCCTGGGACAACAATTACAGAGAACTTGAACTTGAGGAGCTGAAAAAGATAGTCTCCGAGGAGGAAGCTCGGAAGATGCAGGAAAGGGCAGCCAAGTTTGCCGATAAAGAAATAAGAAGAAAGACTTATCAGGCTATGGAAGCGCTCATACACAACCTCAATACCATGCATTCAAGGGCCGGAGCGCAGGTACCGTTCAGTTCCATAAACTATGGTACCGATACCAGCCCCGAGGGAAGATTGGTCATGGAATCCATAATGCTTACGACAGAAGCAGGGCTCGGCAACGGCGAGACGCCTATATTCCCTATACAGATATTCAAGGTGAAAGAGGGCGTAAGCTATAATCCGGAAGATCCTAACTATGATCTGTTTAAATTAGCGTGCAGAGTGTCAGCCAAGAGACTGTTCCCTAACTTCTCATTTCTGGACGCTCCGTTTAACAAGCAGTATTATGTGGAGGGCGATCCGAATACCGAATGTGCCTACATGGGATGCAGGACGAGAGTGATAGGAAACACTTACGACCCGACGAGAGAAATCGTTACAGGAAGAGGAAACCTCAGTTTCACATCTGTAAATCTGCCGAGACTTGCCATAAAGGCAAAGGGAGATCTGGATATGTTCTTTGAGGGGCTGGACCACATGATAGATATCGCCTGTGATCAGCTGTACGACAGGTTCAAGATACAGTCGCAGAAGAAGGTAAAGAACTTCCCGTTCCTGATGGGACAGGGCATATGGCTGGACTCCGACAAACTGGGTCCTGACGATACTATAGAAGAAGTGATAAAGCACGGTACTCTTACGGTGGGCTTCATAGGACTGGCGGAATGTCTCAAGGCTCTTACCGGCAAGCACCACGGCGAGTCAAAAGAATCTCAGATACTGGGTCTTGAGATAATAGGCTATATGAGAAAACGCATGGATGAAATGTCGAGGAAGACAGGCCTCAACTGGTCTCTCATAGCGACTCCGGCAGAAGGCCTCTCGGGAAGATTCGTGAGGATAGATAAAGAAAAATACGGCGTCATAGAGGGAGTTACGGATAGAGACTATTATACCAACAGTTTCCACGTTCCCGTATATTACGATATAAACGCCTTTGACAAGATAAAGATAGAAGCTCCTTATCATGAACTCACCAACGGAGGACATATTTCCTATATAGAGCTGGACGGAGATCCTCTTAAGAATCTTGACGCCTTCGAAAAGGTAGTCAGATATATGAAAGACGCCGGAGTAGGTTATGGCTCTATAAATCATCCGGTAGACAGAGATCCTTGCTGCGGTTACACCGGAATCATAGATAACGAATGTCCGCTTTGCCACAGGAAAGAAGAAGAGGGAGACGTCGGCTTTGAAAGAATACGCAGGATAACCGGCTACCTGGTTGGAACTATGGATCACTGGAACAGCGCAAAGTCTGCCGAAGAAAGAGACAGGGTAAAACACGATGTCCAGACAGGATTTGAAAAACTTTGATACTATAAGAATGGCAGGAGTCGTCCGCGAGTCCATCGTAGACGGCCCCGGCCTGCGCTTCGCAGTATTTTGCCAGGGGTGCCCTCACGGCTGCGACGGCTGTCATAATCAGGAAACACATGATTTTGACGGAGGTTATGACTGTCATATATCCAAGATCATAGCCGCCGTTGATCAGGATCCTCTTCTGGATGGCGTGACTTTCAGCGGCGGAGAACCCTTTTGCCAATCGGAAGCCTTTTATAATCTGGCGACGGAACTTAAGAAGCGAGGCCTCAATTTGATGGCATACAGCGGATATACTTATGAAGAGCTTCTATCGCTTAAAAGTGAGGCGGTAGATAAACTGCTGTCGCAGCTTGACCTCCTGGTGGACGGAAGGTATATGGCAGACAAGAGAGATCTGACCCTTCTGTTCAGAGGAAGCAGCAATCAGAGGATCATAGATATGAACGCCACCAGGCGGGAAGGCAGAGTAGTTCTGGCAGAAAAATATATATGAAAGAGAGAAAATATGGGAATCGTTGAAACTTTGCTTGAATCCTCTTCCCACGCTATTATTACTATGGATTCAGAAGGCATAATAACTCATATCAATAGCCAGGCTATGGAGAGGTTCGGCCTTATAAACCATAGCTCTTATTCTCACCCGGCAGGCCGGATAGAAGAGGGCGACATAGTTATAATTGCCGATACTGCATTAGGCAGAGATGACGATAATTTTACCCTTGAGCAGCTTGAGTCTTTGGGTATTTCGGACAAGTTTATCAGATATGGCGATATGTTGGTAGCCGTAGCAGAGTTTGGAACAGAGAAGAACAGAAGACCTGCGATGTGGAAATCCATAAAGAGAGGCGACTCGGATTTTCTCCATCTTGAGACGAATATAGATGGAACAGATATAACCGTATCGATAAATGGCAGGACTGCAGACGTTAAAGTACACGGAATCTGTTATAGTATAAGTTATTTTCAGTCGATAGTACAGACTGTGATATTGGATGGAAAAACTCATCAGGTAAAATTTTGGAATGAAAAAGGATATTCCGCCAGGAAGGAAGGCATAGGAAGTCTTCTGAGAGAGGGCGGTTCTTTTATTGCAAAAAGCCCCAATTTTAAAGTTCAGGTGATCGGCTATCATTTCAGTGAATTCTTTGAAGGAAAGCAATTTGAAAGCGATCTTAGAGCCATCATAGATGGCGATATACAAAAATGTGAGAACAGAGAGTACGAAGTCAACGGCTATCAACTCATAGCTTCGATACTACCCATAAAAAATGATGGGGGGGGGGTTACGGGCATAGTAGTAAAATTCCGGCGTATCGAGGATATAAAGGCTACTATAACTGAGAGGAATGAAGCCATAAAGGCTGCAGAAAAAAACTACCGCAGTGAATATTTGTCTGAAAATATAGACAAGAATGATAACGATGAGGCGGATTTTCTACGTATATTTGGAAACGGCCGTGATATGATGGACATAAAGCGCAGCGCCTATAAGCTGGCGCGTCTTTCTTGTAGCATACTTATAACAGGTGAAAGCGGTACAGGTAAGACTCGCATGGCCAAGGCCATAAGTTCTGTACAGATTAGAAAGGGACCGTTTATACATGTAGACTGTTCGACTATAGCGCCTACACTGTTTGAAAGCGAGATGTTCGGATATGTCAGCGGCGCGTTTACAGGAGCAAATCCCAAGGGAAAAGCAGGCTTCTTTGAAGAGGCAGACGGCGGAACTATCTTCTTAGATGAGATAGGAGAACTGCCTCCCGATATACAGGCAAAACTTTTAAATGTGATACAGAATAAAACAGTATATCGGGTAGGTTCGACCAGGCCCATACCAGTGGACGTACGTATAATAGCGGCTACAAACAGAGATTTGAGAAGAGGAGTGAGTGAAGGATGGTTCAGGACGGATCTGTATTACAGACTCAGCGCCTTTACTATTGAGCTGCCGCCTCTACGGGAGTGCAGCGAGGATATCATATTTCTCATCGACAGCCTGATGGGAGAAATGAGAAAAAAATATGGCACTTCAGAGAAATATTTATCCGGAGAAGCCTTTCAAAAGCTGCTGAGTTATGAGTGGCCGGGGAATATAAGAGAACTGGAAAACGTGCTCGAGAGAGCAGTGGCTCTTACAGACTCTGAAATAATATATCCGGAGCACTTACACATAGAGGAGGGCATCAGTCATCTAACTCTGCGAGACAGACTCAAAAAGGAGGAGAAGCGCATAATTGAGGCAGCTTTGCTGAAAGCTAAAGGAAATAGAAGCGCAGCGATGAAAGAATTAGGAGTTACAAAAACAATATTCTATGAAAAACTTAAAGAGTATAGCATAAAGTAGAGTGTTCAAAAAAGAGTTCGGTTTTGCGGAATTGCAGTTCGTAAAAACGGACTCGAAATTGAAATGTTTTTATCGATAATGATAATTATGTAAAAATTCAGGCGAGAATTTCTCGCCTTTTTTGTTTGAAAAAATTCTTATGTGTCCATATTTCAACAGGTGAAATACTATAGAACATAATGAGAAAATACGCCTCATATAATTATGGCATGATTTTTGCTTTTAAAATAATACGGTAAAAGAAAAATAGTTTTAAGGAAAGGATGGTGTATATGGAATTCTGGAAGATGAACGGAGCAGGCAACGATTTCATAATTATAAATAATATGGATAGTAGCATATCTGCCGATAGATGGCCATATATAGCTAAAACTCTATGCCACCGTCATATGTCCATCGGAGCGGACGGACTCATGGCAGTTGAAAGAGCAGAGGGAGAGGCCGACTACAAGATGAATTTCTACAATTCCGACGGTTCTGTGGGGGAAATGTGCGGCAATGGAGCCAGATGTATCGCCAGATACGGTTATGAGAATGGCCTTGCAGGAAGCACCCAGACGGTAGAGACGATGGCCGGCATAGTAAAAGGATATAGAATAGATAAGAGATTGTATAAGGTTAGACTCAACGACCCGTCAGTCGTAAAATTAAAAAGCGATGTAGAAATAGACGGAAAAAGATATGAATGCGCATATGTAGAACTGGGAAACCCGGGAATACCTCATGCAGTCGTTCCGGTAAAAAACCTCAGAGAATATCCGGAGAAGGAATTGTTTGATCTCGGAAGAAAGATAAGATATTGCAAGGCCTTTCCAAAAGGAGCCAATGTCAACTTTTATGAAATAATCGGAGACGACGCAGTATATGAAAGAACGTACGAGAGAGGAGTAGAAGATTTTACATATGCATGCGGCACAGGCACGGGATCTGTAGTTACTGTCCTGACCCTAAAGGGAGAAGTGAGCGGCAGGAATGTTTGTGTAAATATGGCAGGAGGCAAGCTCATAATAGACATAGAAAGGGATGAGGGGAATATCACGGATCTTTATTTGACAGGACCTACTAATATAGTCGCAAAGGGTATCGTAGAAGACGAGGATCTAAATATATGAGATTGTTAGTTCAAAAAAGAACTTAACATAAAGACGTTATTTTACAACAAATTATTTAGGAGGAATTCAACATGGAAAAGAGTTCAATTGTAAAAAATTATCGTTTTCTGGCTATAATGCTGGGCGCGATGATAGCAGGCGGACTTGTCGGATGGTTTGCGCCTGACTTCGGACCGAAACTAAAACCTTTTGGAACTGTGTTTATAAACATGATGTTCTGTGTAGTAGTACCTTTGGTATTCGCTTCGATATCCAGCTCAGTGGCTAATATGAAGAGTCGCAAGAGAGCGGGAAAAATCATGGGAACGACCGTTCTCACTTTCGTGATTACAGGAGCCATCGCAGCGTTAATAATGTTCGTATTAATGAAACTGTACCCGCCTGTTTTAAGCGCATGGACGGATATGGAGGCGGAAGCTGTCGGAGAGCATGCAACTATGGCTGATATGGTAGTAAATTTCTTTACTGCAGAAGACTTTGTGGGACTTTTGAGCAGAAAAGCAATGCTGCCGTTGATCGTATTTTCTATACTGTTCGGTTTTGCCACCAGCTTGGCTGGAGGACCTGAAACGCCGGTAGCTAAATTCTTGAACAGCTTGACAGAAGTGATGATGAAGTTCGTAAAAATAATTACTTATTATGCGCCTATAGCCTTCTTTGCAATATTCGCTGACTTAGTAGCAAATTACGGAAGCGCCATCACCGAGTCCTATGGCCGCGCCATGATAGTATACTATCCGCTTTGCTTTGTCTATCTGTTTACCGCTTTCCCTCTGTTTGCATGGTTTGGAGGAGGCAAGAACGGAGTCAGAACGATGTTTAGACATGTCGCACGTCCTGCCATAGTTTCGCTGGGAACCTGCTCATCGGTAGCAACTATTCCTACCAATCTTGAGGTTGCCGAGGAGACCGGTATTCCTAAAGATGTAAGCGAGATGGTAGTTCCACTGGGAGCAACGATGCATATGGACGGATCCTGTTTCTCGTGCGTACTTAAAATAGCCTTTGTTTTAGGCGTTTTCGGTCAGCCTCTTGAATGGAGCCAGCTGGTACCTGTTATACTCGTAGCAGTTCTTTCCTCGGTAGGTATGTCGGGAGTACCGGGAGGCGGATACATAGGGGAGTATATAATCTGTTCAATTTTCTTCCCTACACAGATGGAATTGGCTTTCCCTATTCTGGTAGCTATCGGAAACCTCGTAGATCCGCCTGCCACTATGATAAACTCTGCAGGAGATTATGTAATTTCCTTCGTAGTCGCCCGGTTCACAGATGGAAAAGAATGGCTCAATAAAGCTATAGAGTCAAAAAAGAATAAGGTTTCAGAGATCTGAATGTGAGGAAGAATATTATATAAGAGTATATTCCAGAAAATGAAATCGTCCGTGCGGGTAGCTTATGGAAAATCCCTCCCGCACGGGTGGTACAAAAAACGAAAGGAAAATAGAGATGATTTGTGATAATATTGCGGTATCCAAGGAAGGAAGACTATTATTTGCAGGCTGTGATACTGTAGATCTGGCTCATAAATATGGCACTCCGCTATATTTGCTGGACGAAAATAAAATCAGGGAAAAATGCAGGATTTATAAGGAAGCCTTCAAAAAACATTTCGGAGAAGGTTCAAAACCGTTATATGCCAGTAAGGCTAACTGCTTTAAACGCATCTATGAGATAATGACTGAAGAAGATATGGGCATAGATGTAGTATCTTCGGGCGAGATATATACAGCCCTCAAAGCAGGCTATGACATATCTAAAGCGTATTTTCACAGCAACAATAAGACTGATGAGGATATAAGCTACGCCATTGAAAATGGCATAGGCTATTTTGTCGCCGATAATATAGAAGAAGTTAAAGCTGTAGACAGAGAAGCGGCAAAACGGGGAATACGTCAAAAACTCCTTCTCAGGCTTTCGCCGGGAATTGACCCTCATACATATGAAGCTATTTCTACAGGCAAAGTAGATTCTAAATTCGGAACTGCTATAGAAACAGGTCAGGCAGAAGAGATTACGCTTCTGACATTAGATATGCCAAACGTAGAGTTGGTAGGCTTCCACTGTCATATAGGTTCTCAGGTATTTGCCGAGGATGTGTTTGAGCGCGCCGCGGTAGTAATGCTGGAGTTTATTGCAGATATGAAGAAAAAGCACGATTATACGGCACGGCAGCTCGACCTTGGAGGAGGCTATGGGGTAAGATACACCGAGTCTGATCCTGTCTTGGACATTGATCAAAAAGTCGGAGAAGTCGCAGCGGCAGTTAAGGAGGCTTGCAACCGTCTCGGAATCGAAATACCTGAGATACATATGGAGCCGGGAAGAGGTATAATCGCTGACGCGGGCATGACCCTCTATACGGTGGGAACCGTAAAAAAAATAACAGGATATAAAAATTATGTTTCAATAGATGGCGGAATGCCTGATAATCCTCGGTATGCGTTGTATAAGTCTTCGTATACCTGCCTTGCGGCAAATAAAATGAACGAAAAGACTGACTTTAAATGCTCTGTAGTAGGACGCTGCTGTGAAAGCGGAGATATAATTCAGGAAAATGTTCTTCTCCCCGGCAGCATGAGGAGAGGAGATATAGTGTCTGTATGTACGACGGGAGCATACAATTATTCTATGGCTTCAAACTACAACAGGCTGCCCAGACCTCCTATCGTGATGCTGAGAAACGGAGAGAGCTATGTCGCAGTGAAAAGGGAATCTCTTGAGGATCTGTGCAGAAACGACATATGATCATTGACATAGGATTTCCTGCTGCTAAGATCAGATTCTGATTTTAGCTTAATATTACAGAAAAATATATCTGCCGGGAAAAAATGCTTGAATCAACGCTTCCCATATGGTATAATGACATTCGTTCGAGTTTGAACAAATCAAAACCGAGAAGAAAATGCGAAAAGAGCATGCTTAATATACTAAGAGGAGGTGCGGTAGATGTCAAGAAAGTGCGAAGTTTGCGGTAAGGGACAGGTATCAGGTAACGCTGTATCCCACTCCAACAGACATACCAGAAGAAAATGGAATGCTAATATCCAGACTGTAAGAATTGCTGAGGAGAATGGCGCAGTAAGAAAAGCTAATGTATGTACAAAGTGTCTTAAATCAAATAAAGTAAACCGTGCCATCTAATTCAATGATTACCGAGAAGAACCGCTTTCAGCGGTTCTTTTTGTGTGCAGCCGGTGTCTTATCCTGTCCTGAGAGGGAGTTTTAATTTGTGAAATTAAGGGGAGCTTAATGTAAAATATTGACAGTAAAGATTAAAGAATGTATAATAACACCACAGATTTCGTTATAGCGCTTATCACGCTTCTTATGAAAAGCGATAAGTAAAGCAAAACCGCCAAACTCAAAGTTTGACGGCTCATACTATGTACTTAGGACTGGACCGCCATACCAAAAGCGGCAATCTTTCTTATTGAGTAATATATATCATATTTTTATAAGAAAATCAAGCGTGAAAAGATATTTACAACGGTGGGTTTATGAATTCATATGAAAAATATCAGAGTTTAAAGGATTCTTTTGAGAACAATCAAGATATACAAAATGCTTTAAAGATGTCCGGATATATGAGAGATCTGTTTAAGTTCTACGGCATAGCTGCGCCGAAGCGAAAGGCTTTCTATAAAAGCTTTTTAAAACAGGAAAAGCGAGAAAAGGTCATAGACTGGGAGCTGCTTGACAGATGTTATGAAGATGAACACAGAGAATTTCAATATTTTGTCTGCGATTATCTGCAGGAGATGAAAAGATACCTGTTATTTGAAGATATTACTAAGATAAAACAATATATAAAAGTAAAACAGTGGTGGGATACCATAGATTGCTTCGACAGGATAATAGGCGATATAGGTATCAGAGACCAGCGAGTAGGCCAACTGATGCTCAAGTGGTCGAAAGACCATGACATGTGGCTCAGGAGAGTAGCTATAGACCATCAGCTGTGCAGAAAAGAAAAGACAGATACGGCTTTGCTGAAAAAAATACTCATAAACAATCTGGGCAGCGACGAATTTTTCATAAATAAAGCTATCGGATGGAGCCTTAGAGACTATTCCAAGACAGACCCCGCATGGGTTAGAAATTTTATTGAAGAATATGAAGGACTTCTGAACACCTTAAGTATCAGAGAAGGAAGCAAATACATCTGAAAGGATTCTAAAAGATGAAAGTAAATATAAGAAATGAGAAAGAGAGCGATTATCAGGCAGTAGAGGATATGACGAGAAAAGCTTTTTATAACCTATATGTACCGGGGTGCATAGAGCATTACTTGGTTCACATAATGAGAGAACACGAGGATTTTATTCCGGAGCTTGCTCTGGTCATAGAAAGAGACGGCCGAGTTATAGCAAATATCATGTATACTAAAGCCAAACTGATCGATATGGATAAAAATGAAAAGCAGGTTCTGACCTTTGGCCCCATATCCGTTCTGCCTGAATATCAGAGACAGGGATATGGAAAAATGCTGATGGAATATTCGTTTGAGAAGGCAGTTTCCATGGGATACGATACTGTAGTGATCTTTGGAAATCCCGGAAATTATGTCGGCAGAGGCTTTAAAAGCTGCAAGAAATACGACGTGTGCCTCGAAGAAGAAAAGTATCCTGCCGCTATGCTTGTAAAGGAACTCAGAACCGGCGTATTAGACGGAAGAAAATGGACATATTGCGGTAGCCCGGTCATGAACATAGACGAAGAAAAGGCGCGTCTCTTCGATGAATCTTTAGAAAGATTGCAAGAGGAGACACGCCCAAGCCAGGAAGAATTCTATATATTGAGCAATTCTTTTCTGTAGGTGTGGATATGATCATACGAAGATATGAGACTAAAGACCTTACCCAGATACTTCTCCTCTTTTACGATACGGTACACAATATAAATAAAGCGGATTATGACGAAGAGCAACTTTATGCGTGGGCAGACGGTAGGCCTGACCCTGATCGATGGGACAGATCTTTTTATGAACATTACAGCATAATTGCCGAAGAAAACGGCAGAATTATCGGATTTGGAGATATAGACCACAAGGGATTTATAGACAGACTGTTTGTACACATGGATCATCAGAGAAAGGGAGTCGCTTCTGCGATATGTGAGGAGCTGGAGAAAAACGTGATATCGGATAAGATCACAGTACAGGCGTCTGTCACAGCGAGGCCCTTTTTTGAAAAAAGAGGATACAAAGTATTGAAACAGATAAAAGCTGTAAGAAAGGGGATCGCTCTAACTGCCTTTATTATGGAAAAGTAGATATGTTTTATTTTTTAAGCAGAGTGATCCCGCAGACTATGAGAATGATTCCAAGAAGGACTATCCACGCCTTGGGAGGCAGAAAGAAAGCGCACACTGTTACCACCCCGAAGACCAGAAGTACAAAACCGATATCTTTAGTTTCCTTGTATAAGCTGAAACATTTCTTTTTACGACAGTTATTGTTCATATGAAGCCTCCTTGCTTATATTATGAAAATCTGTATAAATTTGTGAGTAAATATGTTAAAATGAGAAAAAAGAGAAGGTGAGAGGCCGAAGATGACACTGAAAAAGACTACTGCGCTGGGCGATATAACCATAAATGACAGCGTTATAGCCAGAGCTATCATAAATTCTGCCGCAAAAGCAGGAGAAAGATTATTTTTGGCTACAGAAAAGGGGAAGATAATAGGCACATACCAGAGAGTCGGCAGCGGTGACTTGTCGGGACATTTTAAATTTGAAGAAGATAAAGATATATACAAGATTATCTTTTACGCTGTCATAAGCTTCGGCTCAAGTATAAAGAATGTTACAGAAGAAGTCTTAGATCAGCTTCAGAGTCAGATGCAGACCATGTTTCCAGAATACGGCGGATGCCTTACGCTCAAGATAGTAGGCGTGAAATCTAAGCATGTGGCCGAAAGAGATATAGAGGTAAAGAGAGAATATGAACCTGCAAGATAAAGTTTCGTCCATCAGAGGAGTGGGAGAAAAAAAGAGCAAGCTGCTCCACAACATGAAAATAGATACGGTAGAAGATCTTCTTCATCTTTTCCCGAGAAAGTATGAAGACAGGAGAAATATATCCTATATAATGGAAGCTCCATTTGATAAAGACGTCCTTATTAAAGGCAAAGTCACAGTTAGACAGATGAGGGGAAATCCATATAATAAGAGGACGCCTCTGAGGATACTGGTTCAAGATGAATCGGCTGATTTGGAGGTTCTGTTTTTTAACGGAAGATATCTGACTAATTATTTTAATATAGGATCTGAATATACTTTTTTTGGAAAGATAGTTCTCAACAACGGACGCAGACAGATGGCTCACCCGGAATTTCATAAGCTGGGAGATAAAGAAGATATGCGTGGTATATTTCCCATATATCCTCTGACGGAAGGACTTACTCAGGCGAATATGAGAAAGCTGCAGCAAGAAGCCGCCTCCTGCATAGACCAGGCAGTAGAATGGCTGCCTGAGGACATAGTGAAAAGATATAACTTGTGCAGTCCGGCATATGCCCTTAAAAATGTTCATTTTCCCGATGATGAGAGAAACATAAAGGAAGCCAGATACAGGATGATATTCGAAGAACTCCTGATTCTGCAGACAGGGCTTTTGTATATAAAAAAAGGAAGCAGACAGAGAAAGTCAGGTACGGTCGTAGAAAGAGACATATCTGTAAGAGAATTTACAGACAGACTGCCTTTTCAGCTGACATCCGGCCAACTGAAAGTGTGGGAGGAGATACAGTCTGATATGGCCTCAGACAGACCCATGAACCGGCTAGTGCAGGGAGACGTGGGTTCAGGCAAAACTGCCGTGGCTCAGCTTGCCATGTATAAATCGGTAAAGGCCGGATTTCAGGCCGTGATGATGGCTCCGACGGAGTTACTTGCCAAACAGCATCTCATATCTTTAAAACGTGATTTTGAGCCTATAGGCATAAAAGTAGATCTTCTATGCAGCAGTCTAAAAGCTAAAGAAAAAAAGCAGGTATTGGAAGACCTCGAAAGCGGAGATACTGACATCTTAGTAGGCACACACGCTATAATCCAGCCTGACGTAAAATTTAAATCTCTGGGCCTTGTCATCACCGACGAACAGCATAGATTCGGAGTAAATCAGAGGAGCCTTCTGGCAGAAAAGGGATCTGACCCCAATGTCCTGGTGATGACGGCTACTCCTATCCCCAGGACTCTGGCAGTGATATTGTACGGTGATCTTGACATATCGGTTATAGATACTATGCCGAAAGGAAGACGGCCTATAAGGACTTTTCTCAGAAGCGGAGAATCGAGAGAGGACATATATAATTTTGTCAGACAGCAGGTCAGAGAGGGCCGACAGGCCTATGTGGTGGCTCCCCTCATAGAAGAGTCAGAGAATATAGACTGCCGCTCTGCAGAAGAAATATATAAGGAACTTGAATCTGCCTATCCAGACATGAAGATAGGCCTGGTTCACGGGGCCATGAAACAGGAAGAAAAAGACAAAGCCATGGAAGACTTTGCCGCCGGAGAGATTGATATCCTCGTTTCTACAGTAGTAATAGAAGTAGGTATAGACGTAGCCAATGCAAATGTCATGGTGATAGAAAACTGTGAGCGTTTCGGACTTGCGCAGCTACATCAGCTCCGGGGACGAGTGGGAAGAGGAAAGCATCAGTCTTACTGCATACTCGTGTCGGGACGGGAAAGCAAAGTTGCCGATAAGAGAAATCAGATAATGTGCGCCACCGAGGACGGATTTGTTATAGCAGAAGAAGACCTGAAACTGAGGGGACCGGGAGAGATGTTCGGAACGAGGCAGCACGGACTTCCGGAGCTTAACATAAGCGACCTGGTGCGGCACGGCGACATTCTCGCCTCTGCCCGTCAGGCAGCGGACGATATACTAGAGAAAGACGGCGATCTGACGGACCTTCAGAATATCGCCCTGAGACAGAAAGTCAAAAAAATGTTTGGAGAAAATATTCAGCTAAATCTGTAAGGCGGCATATTATAAAACGGGGGTTATAATATGCTTGATTTGATTTTTTTGAACTTGAGATATATAGGATATGCGGCTGTACTCTTAGGCATAGTTTGGCTGGCAAATTTTTTACTGGATCTATATTATAATATAGCCATAGTTCATAAATGCTGGAACTGCAGGACTTTCTATGACGGAGTACTGAGGTTCGGGGCTGTCTGCCTGGGAGTCACGCTCCTCACGGTAGCTATAAGCACTTTCCCTCAGTTTCTTTCATCCATCGGCCTTACTGTTCCGGAGGAATATGTGGACGCCATGTCAGTACTGGCGATAGTGACCTTATTCGCTAAAGGAATATACGAATACACTATAAGGGCGATGGATAAGCTCAACAGTATTCTCAAGAGCGAACTTGCCGATATGGATCAGGATATTGAGAAACGTGGATGAAAAAAGAATACCCGGAGACGTATTCGCTTCCGGGTATTCTTCTTTTGTTAAGAAATATAACGATAAATTTTCATTTTGCCGAAAAATTATTTTCCAGCTAACTGTCTTTCAGCCATTTCGACTAACTTCTTAGTCATATAGCCGCCAACATAACCGTTCTGTCTTGCAGTCAGGTTACCCTTGTCAGTCTGTTCGTAGTTAGAAAGACCAAGTTCGTTAGCAACTTCAGTCTTCAGACTGTTTAATGCAGGCTTTGCATTGATGTTCATCTTATCCTGTAATGACATTTTTGTTCACCTCCTATTACAGTAATAGTTTGATACGAAGTGAAAATAATATGTTATGAAATAATTGGATTTAATGGCCGTGACTGGAAATTTAAAAATTGCAGGCAAGATTCCTCAAGGCGCCATGACGGATGCTTGCCAAAAGCCGATATAAATTATATAATCGGTATGAAAGGATAATAATATAATGAGGATAATCGCAGGAAAATATAAAGGAAGAAGGCTGCAAACGCCGGATAATTATGATATACGTCCTACGACGGACAAAGTAAAGGAAGCCATGTTCAGCATACTGGCTCCTGATATTTCAGAAAGCATATGCGCAGATGTATTCGCAGGAACGGGCAATCTGGGTCTGGAAGCGCTGTCAAGAGGAGCCGCAAAATGTTATTTTTTCGATAACTCAAGGACAAGCATTGGGATAATAAAGACAAACATAGACCATTGCAAAGCTGAGGGAGCTGTGATATACGCCGGGGATTCCATAAAAAATCTTGAAAAAATAAGAGAAAAGGTAGATATCTTTATACTGGATCCTCCATATGAAGCGGAACTGTACGAGAAGGCTTTCAGAAAGATACATCAGCTTGAACTTCTTTCGGAGAACGGTATAATCGTGGCCGAACACGAAAAGCGCCGTGACTTCCCTGACGAGATGGAGGGCTTTCACAAGATAAAGGACAGAAAATACGGACATATAATTCTGAGTTTGTACGGTTACCCGGATAAAGGTTGATTCCATCGCCTGCATGTGATAAAATATGTGATAAAGCATTGGAGGAAAGTTTATGAAAACCAAGGCGTTATATGCCGGTTCCTTTGATCCGCTGACGCTGGGACATCTTGATATTATAGAGAGGGCTGCGCACCTGTTCGATGAAGTCGTCATAGGTGTGGTGGTAAATTTAGAAAAAAAGACCATGTTTTCTTTTGACGAGAGGATGGAGATGATCAAAGAAGCCACCTGCAGTATCGATAATGTAAAAGTGGACATGTGCGACGGACTCTTGGCCGATTTTGTAAATAACAATAATTTCAACGTGGTGGTAAGAGGTCTGCGAGGCATGAGCGATTTTGATTCTGAACAGCAGATGGCGCAGCTGCACCGCGGCTTGTATAATAAAGGCACAGAGACGGTTTTTCTCATGGCGGACGCCAGATATGCGTTTATAAGTTCCACCATGGCTAAACAGGTGATATCTTTAGGAGGCGCGGGGGACAACCTCGTACCGCCGTGTGTATTAAAAAAAATGAAAGGGAGATTTAACAAGTAATGGAAGATACGATGAAAGTCTTAAAACTGCTCGAGGAATTGGAAGATATCGTTGATGACGCCACCGGGCTGCCTCTTTCAAACAAGATAATGGTCGACGCAGAAGAAATCTTTCAGATCGTGAGAGAGATAAGACTCGCTTTGCCGGACGACGTTCAGCAGGCTAAGTGGATAAGGGACGAGAGAGACCGCATACTGGGAGAGGCCAAGGCGGAATATGAGCGCATAATAAGAGAGGCTAAAAAACAGGCGGATTATCTGGTGGAGACCGACGATATCACTCTAAGAGCTACCAAGCTGGCTGCCGAGATAAAGCAGGACGCAGAGACTCACGCCAGAGTGATGAGGATGAGAACTTACGATTATGTGGATAAGATGCTTTACGATATGCAGGGCAAGATGGACGAGCTCAATATGAAGTATTTCGGAGAAATGTACACGAGCCTTGAGAACACTTTTGTCGGAATAAACGAGACTCTGGCCGCCAACAGAGAAGAGATGAAGAATCTCGCCTATAAGACTCAAAATGAAGTTGAAAGCGGCACTTTTGCGCCGGGAGAAGATGAATAGCGATATCCAAAGGTCACAAGACCATATTTGAGTGAAAATGGCCCCTTTTGTCAGATAAAAAAGTCTGATAAAAGGGGATTTTAGTTTACGGAATGACAGTCTTTCACATCTTCAGACTACGAGCCTTTCTCATATCTTATTCTAAAATCGCATCTTTTTGAATAATATAGCCTTATGAAGATTGATAAGGCCAGAAAAACTCAATTTGTAGTACTTCTGGCGGCAGTATTTTCTGTCGCTATGATAGTATTTCCGGAAGTGACCGAAACGGGATCAAAGACTGCCATAGTGCTGTGGATAAATTCCATAGTGCCGGTGCTCTTGCCGTTTTTCATCTTTTCCGATTTTATAAAAAGGACGGGAGACCTGGACAGACTGCCTGCGTCGGTCTATCCCTTTGTCGTTGCCTTTCTTTCAGGCTATCCCATGGGAGCCAAAATAGTAGGAGACTTTATAAAAGAGAAAAAGGTTACGGTAAACCAGGGGAGGTATATACTGAGTTATTCGTTGGTGACCGGCCCGGCGTTCATAATTTTTACTATAGGAAATTTTATCGGCAGTCAGAAAGCGGCCGCAGTGATCGCCATAGCCCATTATGCCGGAGCCCTGATCAACGGTTTCTTTTACAGAAACCGTGAGGAAAAGAAGGAGAAGAGAAAAGGCGGCGGGAGGCCTCCTAAAGGCGACTATCTCGAAAACTTTACGGACGCCATAGTCTCCGGCTTTAAAGCCATGGCTATGATACTTGCTTATCTGATGGTATTTACCATAGGAATCAATATACTGGAACATTTGGGTGTGTTCAGCGTCATAAATAACCAGGGAGTTGCCGCTTCGTTTAAGGGAATTTTCGAAATGACCATAGGAATAAATCTCGTGGGAATGTGCGATATGGGGATACGGTTAAAATCTGTGATAGCCGCATTTTTAGTTTCCTTCGGAGGGCTGTCGGTGGCAGGGCAGTCCATGTCCATGGCAAGAGGCTCGGGCATAGGCCTTGCAGACATATTGAAGATAAAACTGACTCACGGCATGATCGCTGCAATTATCACTACTATCCTCATACATATTGTGGTAATATAAGAACATGAAGAAAAAAAGCGTAGGAATAATAGCAGAATATAATCCGTTTCATAACGGTCATCTGTATCAGCTGAGCGAATCCGTCAGACTTACGGGGGCAGAGGTTATAATCGCCGCCATGAGCGGAAACTTCGTACAAAGAGGCGGACCGGCCATAGCGGATAAGTGGGATAGAGCCGAAGCGGCAGTCAGATGCGGCGTGGATATTGCAGTGGAAATTCCCACAGTCTTTGCATGCAGTTCGGCCCAGAACTTTGCAGGCGCCGGCGTAGAGATACTGGAAAACCTCGGAGCCGATTATATTTCATTTGGAAGCGAATCGGGAAATATAGAAGAATTGGCGGAGATTTCCCGGGGAATGGAACAAAATTCATGGGAAATAGACGAGTTTATAAGATCGAAGATTAAGGAGGGACTTTCTTACCCCAGAGCGCGCAGACAAGCTATTGAGATGATTATAGGAGAGAAACAGGCGGGTATTTTAGATAGTCCCAACAATATTCTGGCAGTCGAATATATGAGAAGGATAAAGAGGGCAGTCCCCATAACTGTAAAGAGGACAGGCCCCGGATACAATGATGTGACGGCAGAAGGAGAACTTGCTTCCGCATCGGCCATAAGATATCTGCTTAATGAAAACAGAGATATTTCCCCTCTGCTGCCCGGGGAATCGAAGAAAATTCTGATGAAGGCGGCGCCTGTAAGTGAGGAAAAATATTTCAACATGTTATGCTACAGAGCCCTTTCAGCAGACATTGCGCAGATGGACAAGGCCCCGGCAGGAGGAGAGGGACTGAGCAATAAGCTCAAGAATTCAGTTCGACTGTGCCGCAGCCTTGATGATCTTGCCGATACGCTGAAATCCAAGAGATATACCAGAACGAGAATCGACAGATTTCTCGCTCAGGTGCTTTTGGCAATAGACAGAGACGTCCATACAGAGAACTATATCAGAATATTGGCTCTGAGCAAAAAAGGAGGAGCTTATCTCAAGGATCTGAAAAAGTCAGGCGCCTGTGAACTTACGATAATTACAAATATGAGCAAAGAAAATCTTCCCGAAGAAATACGATATGGCGTCTCGAGAGATATTCTGGCCTCAGATATCTATAATCTGCTGTGCGAAAGGGATATGTACCGATTTTCAGAATACGTGAGAAAGCCCTTTATAGCCGGCGAATAGAGGAAAGCCTTTGCAAATACGGCGGTAGTCCGAGTGATTACAGTTCAATTTTTCTCTGATACAAAATCCTTTGCAAAAAAACGGGCATACCCTTGCAAAATACCGAATTTTTGTTTATACTATATGAGGTTAATCAGTTAATTAAAATATACGGAGGATAGATATGAAAGTTTTAGTTATCAATTGCGGTAGTTCTTCCCTGAAATATCAGGTTCTGGACATGACTAACGAGTCGCTGCTGTGCAAAGGTCTCGTAGAGAGAATAGGCATGGACGGATCGGTCATCACTCACGAAAAGATCGGAATGGAAAAGAAGAAGACAGAAGTGCCTATGAATGACCATAAGGACGCTATAGAGCAGGTTCTTAAAGCCGTTCAGGATCCTGAGACGGGAGTCGTCAAATCCATGGACGAGATAGGAGCAGTGGGACACAGAGTAGTACATGCCGGAGAAAAATTCGCTTCTTCAGTACGTATCACAGACGAGGTGATAAAGGCTCTTGAAGAGTGCGTAGAACTGGCTCCGCTCCACAACCCGCCAAATCTTCTTGGCATAGCCGCCTGCCAGGAATTGATGCCGAGCACACCGATGGTGGGCGTATTCGACACAGCTTTCCATCAGACTATGCCGCCTGAATCATATATCTATGCTATTCCTTATGAATATTATGAAAAACACGGAATAAGGAGATACGGCTTCCACGGAACATCTCATAAATATGTTGCCGAGAGAGCCTCAAAGATGCTCAACGTAAATCTGGAGGATCTCAAGCTGATAACTTGCCATCTGGGCAACGGAGCGTCAGTATCAGCCATAAAGAGAGGAAAATGTATCGACACTTCCATGGGATTTACTCCTCTTGAAGGACTGGTAATGGGTACCAGATGCGGAGATATAGACCCGGCCATCGTTACCTACATCAGAGAAAAAGAGAACCTTCCTCAGGGAAAGGCCAACGAGATCCTGAATAAGAAATCAGGAGTACTGGGAATCTCCGGAGTATCCAGCGACTTCAGAGATATAGAGGACGCAGTAGCCGAAGGAAATGAAAGAGCTGCTCTTGCTCTCAAAGTGTTCGCTCATAAAGTTAGATTCTATATCGGAGCCTATATTGCCGAAATGAACGGCGTAGACGCTATAATCTTTACGGCGGGAGTAGGCGAAAACGACGTCACCATGAGAGAGATAATCTGCAATAACCTTGGAAATCTGGGCATCAAACTCGATCCTGTAAAGAACAAGATGAGAGGAAAAGAGACAGAAATCTCTACCGATGATTCTAAAGTCAAGATCCTCATGATACCTACCAATGAAGAATTGATGATAGCCAGAGATACTTACAACATAGTCACTAAGGGAAGAGCATAGAGGACAGGATAAAAGAGAAATAACAGTTAATGATAAAGTTTTTGTTGACAAACCTTGGGTAAAAAGTATATACTCAAATAGTTGACATTCATTTCATCCTTATTTGCGGCAGAAGCTTGCAAGAACAAGGGGATGAACTTCACATAGAAGCGCGAATAAGGAGGTGTAAGACATGGCAGTACCTAAACGAAAAACTTCAAAAGCGAGAAGAGATAAGAGAAAATCCGCTAACATGAAGATGACAGCACCGGGACTTTCGATTTGTCCTCAGTGTCATGAACCTAAGCTCCCTCATAGAGTTTGCCCTAACTGCAACTACTATGACGGAAAAGATGTAGTACAGGCGTAAGCTTAGATGGATTTTAAACGGCAGATAAATACTGCCGTTTTTTATTGTTTAAAATACGAAGGTTTGTGGTAACTAACTCAAGTATATAATAATTTTTACGATATAAAGGAGGCAATCATCATGGAAAAGATGGACAACAAATGCAAAAATACCGGTCTCTTTGCAGCCGGAGTATTGTTTGGAACTGCCGGCATAAAGTTGCTTTCGAGCAAAGACGCCAAGAAACTTTATACTAAAGTGACCGCCGCAGTTCTGCGCGCAAAATCCAGCGTCATGAAGACGGCTACCACCATTCAGGAAAACGCCGAAGATATTCTCGAAGACGCTAAACAGATCAACGACGAATTGGAACAAGAACAGATCTTTGAAGACTGCTCTTCCAAGGCAAATGCAGAAGATGCGGTCAAAGCCGCTAAAGAGGTCAGAGAATCGGCCGCAGAAGAAGGCGAATAAAAGATGAAGTTTTCAATACGACATGATGGAAAAGGCAGAATACGAGCACATCTGTTTATTCCTGAAATGACGACGAGGCAAGCTGATATTCTGCAATATTATCTGGAACATGATTCATCGGTACTCAAAGCTAAGGTTTATGAGAAGACTCAGGATGTTTCCGTATGCTTTCTCGAAAGAGACAGGTGCAGCATAATAAGGAGTCTCCAGGAGTTTTCCTTTGAGGACGTTCATGTCCCGGCGCATATCCTTGAAAGTTCAGGCAGAGAATTAAACGGAATTTATCGGGACAGACTAATTACGACTGCCCTGTGGCATTTCGGGAAAAAATTGCTTCCGTATCAGGTCAGGCTGATCTTCACGGGAGCCAATTCTTTGAGGTTCATCTGGAAGGGATTAAAATCTCTTGCAGATAGAAAGATGGAAGTAGCAGTTCTGGACGCTACCGCCATAGGCGTGTCCATATTGAGATCTGATATAAAAACAGCCGGGTCCATAATGTTTCTGCTGAAAATAAGCGGAATTCTCGAAGAATGGACCCACAAGAAATCGGTAGGCGATCTGGCCAGGAGTATGGCTTTGCAGGCAGGCAAGGTATGGCTCATAAGCGGAGACTCCCAGGAAATGCTGGTATCCTCAGATGAGATCAAAGAAGGCGATAAAGTCTGCATACATATGGGCAATGTCATTCCTTTTGACGGAACTGTAGAAGAAGGAGAAGGCATGGTCAATCAATCTTCTCTGACGGGAGAGAGCCTAACAGTCAGAAAGACTTGCGGCGGATATGTGTATGCGGGAACCGTTCTGGAAGAAGGGGAACTCGTGATACAGGTAAAAGAGGCCGCCGGAGACAGCAGATATGAGAAAATCGTCGCCATGATAGAAGAAACTGAAAAGCTTAAATCATCTCTGGAAAACAGGGCGGAAAACCTTGCGGATCGCCTCGTGCCGTGGTCATTGGGAGGAACGGCGGTTACATATCTTTTGACTAAGAATGTCACGAAAGCGTTATCTATACTCATGGTAGATTTTTCGTGCGCGCTACAGCTTACCATGCCTGTAGCTGTACTTTCGGCCGTAAGGGAAGCCGGAGCGCACAGTATAACTGTAAAAGGCGGAAAATACATGGAGGCCATGGCGGCAGCTGACACAGTAGTGTTCGATAAGACGGGAACCCTTACTAAAGCTAAACCTTCAGTGGCGGGGGTCTATCCTTTTACAGACGATTACAGTGAAAACGAACTGCTCAGGATAGCGGCCTGCATTGAGGAACATTTTCCTCATTCCATGGCTAAGGCGGTGGTGGAAGCCGCTAAAAACAGAAATCTTACTCATGAGGAAATGCATTCTAAAGTAGAGTACATAGTAGCCCACGGTATAGCTACTACTATAAAAGATAAACGAACTGTCATAGGCAGCCGTCACTTTGTCATGGAAGACGAGAAGTGCGTGATTCCTCAGGGACGAGAAGAACAGTTCGAAAACCTTCCTGCTCAATATTCGCATCTTTACTTGGCGATAGAGGGAACTCTGGCCGCCGTCATCTGCGTCGAGGACCCTATACGTGAAGAGGCTCCGGAGGTAATAGACAAGCTCAGAAAAGCAGGTATAGAAAAAGTGGTCATGATGACAGGAGACGGAGAAAGAGCCGCCTCGGCCATAGCTGAAAAATTAGGGCTTGATGAGTATTATTCCGAAGTCTTGCCGGAGGATAAGGCTAAATACATCAGAATTGAAAAGGACAAAGGCAGAAAAGTCGTCATGATAGGAGACGGAATCAACGACTCCCTTGCCTTGTCCACGGCGGATATAGGCATAGCAATCAGTGACGGAGCTGAGATAGCCAGAGAAGTAGCTGACGTTACCATCGCCGCTGAAGATCTCAATGAGATAGTGGTCTTAAAGCTGCTTAGCAATGCGCTTATGAAACGCATAAAGGGCAATTACCGGTCTATAGTCGGCTTTAATGCGGGACTGATAGGCTTAGGTATCATGGGAGCGATTCCGCCGGCTACATCGGCGCTGCTTCACAATTCGTCCACTTTGCTCTTTACTCTGAAAAGCATGGGAAATCTTTTGACTGAATAGAAGGAGACAATAATAAATGGAACACTTGCGCATCGAAAAGGTGACAGGCAGAGAGATACTCGACTCGAGAGGAAATCCAACAGTAGAGGCTGAGGTCTGGCTTGCAGACGGCAGCCGCGGGATAGGAGCTTCTCCCAGCGGCGCTTCTACGGGACAGTTTGAAGCCCTTGAACTGAGAGACAATGATCCCCAAAGATATATGGGAAAAGGCGTCAGCAAAGCGGTACACAACATAAATACTGTAATAAACGAGCTCGTCTGTGGTATGGACGCCTCAGATATATATGCCGTTGACAGAGCCATGATAGAAAAAGACGGCACTGATGATAAATCCTCTCTGGGAGCCAACGCAATGCTGGCGGTATCTATAGCCTGCTGCCGGGCAGCTTCTGCTTCGATGAGGATCCCTTTGTACAGATTCCTCGGCGGAATATCGGCTAACCGCCTTCCGGTACCTATGATGAACATCATTAACGGTGGCTGTCACGCTTTATCTTCAGGCCTCGACGTGCAGGAGTTCATGATAATGCCGGTGGGAGCCGTATCCTTCAGAGAGGGGCTGAGACAATGCAGCGAAGTATTTCACAGATTGTCGGATATTCTCAAAGAGAGAGGTCTTGCCACTTCTGTAGGCGATGAGGGAGGTTTTGCTCCGGAATTGTCGTCTGATGAAGAAGCTATACAGATTATCTTAGAAGCTGTATGCAGGGCCGGCTACAGAGCCGGGGACGACTTTATGATAGCCCTCGACGCGGCCTCTTCAGAATGGAAGAGCGGCACGCCGGGGGAATACAAACTCCCTAAGTCAGGAAAGACTTTTACTTCTCATCAGCTCATAGATTACTGGAAATATCTCACGGATAAATATCCGATCATTTCGATAGAAGACGGGCTGGACGAGGAGGACTGGGAAGGCTGGAAAGAGCTGACCTGCCAGCTGGGAAAGAGAGTTCAGCTGGTGGGAGACGATCTGTTCGTCACCAATGTTTCAAGACTTTCTAAAGGCATATCGATGGGCTGCGGCAATTCTATCCTGATAAAACTCAATCAGATAGGAACTGTGTCAGAAACCCTTGAGGCCGTCAAGGCAGCTCACAAGGCAGGATATACCGCTGTTTCTTCTCATCGTTCAGGAGAAACAGAAGATACTACTATAGCAGATATGGCCGTAGCTTTAAACATGTGTCAGATAAAGACCGGCGCTCCTTCGAGATCTGAAAGGGTGGCAAAATATAACAGGCTTCTTCGAATAGAAGAAGAACTGGGAAACTCGGCGGTCTATCCCGGCCATGACGCTTTTAACCTGTGATCGGATACTTGAAGATATAAATAAACTCCTCTGTTGCTATAAGGCAGAGGAGTTTATTTATATCTCGATTTACAGTTAGTCTGATCTAAGAGGTAATCTATGCTGGTATTGTATATTCGTGCAAGTTTTATCAGAATCTGAGTGGGAATATCGTTTTCTCCAGTCTCATATTTACTGTACCCCGTCTGTGACATACCTAAAAGCTTGGCAAGCTCGCTCTGAGTCATGTCGTTATCTGTTCTCAAATCACGTATGCGCCTGTACATTATCAAGCTCCTTTCAGTGTTCGCAAGTTACATTTTATTACAAATATAAAGACTCGGATTATTTAAACCTGAAATAGGTTAAAACTAAAATCGCACAGAAGATAAATTCCTCATAAAAAGTATGCCGATAAATATTAAAGATTATCCGATAAAACTTGACATAAAATGTCGCATTATGTAAAATGTATTTAACCTGTTTCAGGTTAAAGTTAATAAAATCCTACGATACAAAAATTTTTAAAATCATATAATCTGAAACAGGTTAAAATTGGAGCGAATCAAAGTGACTATACTCAAGACTATTTGCGATGAACATTTATTATACAGAAAACAGATATTGAAACTGGCAAAATCTGATTTAGTTAAGACATACAGGGGCTCTGCCCTGGGATGGTCGTGGGCTTTCATAAAACCTATGGTGACCATATTTGTTTACTGGTTTGCCTTTAGCTACGGCATAAGATCAGGCGGGGATGTGGACGGGTATCCGTTTTTTTTATGGCTTATAGCAGGTTTTGTTCCGTGGTTTTACATGAGCGAGATGATAACTCAGGGAGCGGGGTGCATGCGGAGCAACAGACATTTAATTACGAAGATGAAGTTTCCCATTTCTGTAATCCCAACCTTTACAAGTTTATCAAAGCTGACAATACATCTTATCCTCATGGCGGTCACCATCGTCATCTTCATCGCTTTTGGGCATATGCCGGATAAATATTTTCTCCAATTACCGCTGTATATGCTTATGATGTTTATCTTTTTTACCTTTTGGGGACTTTTTGCAGGAATGTTATCGGCCATCAGCAAGGATTTCCTCAACCTGGTGAAGTCGTTTACTACGGCGATATTCTGGATGTCAGGGATTATATACAACGTAAACAATATAGAGACACAGTGGATCAGGACTGTGTTGCAGTTCAATCCTGTGACCATAATAGCCAGCGGATACAGGCATGTATTTACCGATAAGACATGGTTCTTTGAAGAGCCGACAGAGATCAGGAACTATCTGATAATCTTAGCAGTTATGGTTTTACTTTCGGCATGGGCGTACGAAAAGCTTCACAAGGATATGGCCGATGTGTTGTAGAAAGGCTACATATGGAAGAAGCAGTTATTATATTTGATAATGTAACAAAGATATATAAACTTTACAGAAACGACAGAGACCGTTTCATGAGCTTGTTCTCTAAAAAGAAGAAATATAAGGAGAAAAAGGCGGCTGACAACATTTCTTTTACTGTAAATAAAGGGGAGAGCGTGGCTCTGCTGGGAAAAAACGGAGCAGGTAAATCTACCATAATGAAGATGATAACAGAAGTCACTTTTCCGACGGAGGGTAAGATCACTGTAAACGGGCGAGTCAGCGCGCTATTGGAGCTTACGGCGGGATTTGACGGAGAATTTACAGGAAGAGAAAACATCTATCTCAAGTGCAACATAATGGGAATGAATGATAAGCAGATAAGAGAGGTAGAGGAGACTATCATAGAATTTGCTGAACTGGGAGACTACATCGATCAGCCTGTCAGGACTTATTCCAGCGGAATGAAGGCGAGGCTTGGATTTTCCATCAATGTGAACGTGGAGCCGGAGATCCTGATAGTGGATGAGGCTCTCAGCGTAGGGGATAAAACATTTCAGTCTAAATGTATCACTAAGATAAGAGAAATAATGGCCGGCGGTAAAGTGACATTTTTATTTGTCACACATTCTACGGCTGCTGCAAAAGAATTTTGCCGAAGAGGAATCGTTTTGGACAAGGGAAAAATTATTTTAGATGGGGAAATAAAAGAAGCTATAGGGTTTTATGAGAGGCAAAGATGAAGCGAATAATGACCGGATCGCTGTTAGTACTGCTCAGGGTGGTGCTGAATCTGTTTTATAGCATTTTGAAAATTTTTCCTGTTAGAGAAAAGAAAGTGGTTTTTTGCAGCCGTCAGTCCAATGAAATACCGCTGGATTTTATATTGCTTCAGAATAGTTTAAAAGAAAAAGATGAGGAGATCAGATGTATCAATATGTGCAGACATATAGGATACAATTTTTTTGATTACCTTAAGTTTTCGGCAGTCATGTTTAAGAGTATGTATCACTTGGCCACAAGCAGAGTATGCGTACTGGACTCATATTGGCCGCCCGTAAGCCTTCTGAAGCATAAAGAGGAGCTGAGGGTAATACAGATATGGCATGCTATAGGCAAGATAAAACAGTCAGGATTGCAGTCAGTTGGTAAAAAATCGGGAAGAAAAGCCGAATATGCGGACTTTTTTAATATGCATAAAAATTATGATTATATCATCGCAGGTTCAAAATCGTGGAATAAATTTTACTGCCAGTCTTTTGGAACTACTGAAGACAAGATACTCAATTACGGGCTGCCGAGAATAGATTATCTTATACAAAATGAAAAGAAAAATAGGGATAAGTTCTTTGCAGAATACCCGCAGGCGTGCGGAAAAAAGGTAGTCCTGTACGCTCCTACCTTCAGAAGAAATATGGAGTCGCGGTGGTTTGATATTTCAAAAGCCGCAGGACGTCAAAATCTCGTCATAATCGTGAAAAATCATCCCGGACAGCATGATCATTACAGAATAGATGATGATAATTTTATATATGCCGATAATTGGAAGACTCTGGACTTGCTCTGTGCGTGCGACTATCTCATAACAGATTATTCCGCCATAGCTCTTGAAGCGGCCGCTTTAAATAAGCCGACTTATTACTGGATATATGATTACGAAGAGTATCTTTCAAACAACGGACTTAACATCGATATAAAAAAAGAGCTCGGTTCATATGCTTTTGAAGATATAAATATAATTGCTGATAATATATCGAATGAAAAATATATATATGATGAATATGATAAATACAGAGAAAAATATCTGTTTAGCGATCTCGGACAGTCTACTTTGAAAATATGTGCGCTGATTATCAGTTTGCTGGGGGAAGAGATAAAATGATTCGATGGAAAATTAAACTTTATCTACAGTTCTTTTATTATGTGCTGTTTAGCAAAGGAAACTTTAAACTGGGATTGATAAAACGCTTGAATATGGCGTTTAACGGAGGCTTCACGGCAAATCAGTTCTATATATTCAACCTAAGAGAAAATGACAGAAGAGAGTACCTTTCAGAATACGACTGGTTTAAATCGAGACTTCTCAATAAACCTTATGATTATATACTAAACGATAAATTTTTATTTAATGAGATTGCAAGACAGTATGTAGCTGTGCCGGAAATATACGCCGTAAAAAAGGACGGCAGTATTGAAAGCCGGGACGGATGCGGCTGTACAGAAAGCGACGTGTTAAATTTAATAAAAGAAAAGAGAGATGTTATTTTAAAATCTATTTCTTCCGGCAAGGGAAACGGCGTGTTCCATATACAGTTTTCCGATACAGGTGCGATGTATATTGACGGCAGATTTTCAAATGATGATGAGGTTATATCGAAGTTGACTCACAAGAAGAACTGGATCGTTACGGAGAGAATCAAACAGGCCGATTATTCGGAAAGCATATATCCCGGCTGTCTGAATACCATGAGAATTTTAGTGATAAAAGACTGTGACAGCGGACTATTTAAAATAATCAATGCTGTTCACAGGTTTGGAACCTCTTCTACAGGAGCAGCTGACAATGCCAGCCGCGGAGGGATTGTTTCTCAGATAGATATCGCTACGGGAGCGATGACAGAAGCCTTAAGTATTAAAAATCTTAACATTTATTATTTTCACCCCGATACCAACGTGAAAATAAAAGGGGCTGCCATACCCGGCTGGGAGAATATCAAGAAGGAGATCATAGAGCTGTCAGAGCGTTTTTTCTATCTGAAGATGATAGCTTGGGACGTAGCAGTCACTTCCGAGGGGCTGTTTATAATAGAGGCCAATTCATCTTCAGGCGTGAACATACTTCAGCTTTGGGAAGGCCAGAGAAATAAGGAACTGGGAGAGTTCTTAAAGTACCACAAAATAATAAGGTGAATTTTATGAAATACATAATCATGGCTGATGGTGAAGGAAAACGCTGGAAAAATTATAACGGCCTGCCCAAGCACCTGATCCCCATAGACGGAGAACCGATCATTAAACGCACTATAGATCAGATAAGAAGTATAGACGGCCGAGGAGACATAATAATAACATCTCATAATGAGTCATATGAGTTTGAAGGAGCTAAAAGATATGAGCCTGAGAGTAATCATCTTGAAATAGATAGATTTACCGAAGAGCTGATAGAAGATAATATATGCTTTCTCTATGGAGATACATATTACACGGATAGATGTCTTTGCCGCATATCGGAAGAGGACTGCGGCCAGCTGAGCTTTTTCGGCAACGAAAAAAGCATCGTAGCAGTAAAGATACGATGCGGCGAAGAATTCAGGAAGCATAAAAATATAGTGAGAGACTTGTATATTCAAGGGAAAATTGACAACTGCATAGGGTGGCAGGTATATCAATCTTATGCAGGGCTTGAAATCGGAAACGATAAAAAAATAGGAAAGTATTTTATAAATATCTCTCAGGAGACATTTGATATAAACACGCCTGAAGACTACTTAAAGTCTTTTGGCAGCATAGGAAGACAAAATGAATATTAGAAAAAAATTTAAGAGAATCAGAAGAATCAAAAATATTTTAAAAGTAGCCGTCATCTACAGATTAAAAGGCTATCCTTATTACATCGCTAAATCCTGGGGAAGAAAGGTCCACATGGATCTGATATCTGACAACGGAAGAACTAAAAGAGAAAAGAGATGGGCACACAGAAGAGGATTTCTTTCATACAGCGTTGAAAAATACAATTTGGCGGAAGACAATTACAGAGAATTTTTTTCTGATTTTCAATATACGCTGATAGCGCCCATAAACAATGCATATAAGAAGTGGCTCTCAGACAGACTCACCCCCTGTTATATTTTGAAGGGATATAAACAATATCTGCCTGATCTGTACTGCAACATCATACGAAGAAACGGCGGACAGGTTTATATACCCCTCGATGAGGACAGGCCTTTGGACGATATAGACGAACTTTTGAATCTTGTAAAAGAGAAGGGCGAGGCCTTGCTCCTCCCATCAGAAAACAATTACATAAAGGCATCGTATGATATTAAATACGACAATGGCAAATTGAAAGTAAATAATGAAGATATAGCAGAAGAACAGCTGAAGGAACTGATAACCGGTTTAAGGAGATATTATGTGTTGAGGGAGAGGATAGAAAACCGCCGTGACATAAAAGAATTATTTGCCGGTTCGGAGATGGAATTCGTATTTATTCTTTCTAACGATGAATCGGGGAAAACACGAATACTGTGTTCTTATGCTCGTTCCGAAAGGCCGTATCGTTTTGGACTGGATATAAATGAGAGATTCAAAGAAAAACCGAAGCAGGTGATAATAGATAAAGAAACCGGAATTTTTCAATACGGCGAGTCAGAGGATCAAATAGCAGGTCAAGTCCCTCTGTGGGAGGAGATGTGCTCTCTGTCTGAACAAATAGGAGAATATATATCTGAAATAGAATATATGTCGGTAGTTTTTAAGGTTTCACAGTCAGGCCTTAAGATAGTGGGATATCATGATATGCCTGCCATGCCTGCAGGAATTGCGCCTGACAGCCAGCTCAATTTATACCTTAAACAGAGAGCTGAAGAAAAGATACGACGGCTTCGTTCAGGCGACATAAAAACTAAAGGAAGCATCAAGAAAAGAGCAGTCAGATTTCTGAAAAAGTATTATTTCAGAAAGGGTTTCAGAGAATATATGCTGGCGACTTGGCTGAACTTGGTGAAGGACGATATCGGGACTAAATCCACAACGCTGAGACAGAAAATATGGGCGTGGAAAAGAGGATTTCCGTCCTACAGAATACAGCAGTATAGCCTGACAGAAGAAAATTGCAGGCAGATTCTCTCCGATTATGATTATGCCTGGCTTAACAGGATAAACAACGGATATCAAAAGTGGATAAATGACAAGACCACCATGAGATACATACTTGATGAAGCAAAAGAGTACATGGCCGGCTATTATTTTTTCATAAGTAAAAAGAACGGAAAGATGTTCATTAAAAAATTGCAGGACTGTCCGGAGCATATCGGCAGGGCAGACTCCGACGGAATTCTGCAGCTCCTCAGAAAAAAAGAGAAACTTGTAATGAAACCCAACGCCGGAACTCACGGAGACGGCTTTTATAAGCTGGAATACACGGACGGAGTCTTTTTCGTAAATGAGAAAGAATCTTCGGCAGACAGGATAAAAGAACTCATATCATCTCAGAAAAGCTCTTATGTGATAACGGAATATATAGAAATGCACCGAGACCTTAAGAAAATATACCCCGGTTCCGTAAACACCATAAGAATAATGGTCATAAACAAAACCTGCTTTGAGCCTAAGATAGTTCAGACATATATGAGAATCGGAAGTTCGAAGACCGGCGTTACGGATAACATAGCCTATGGTGGCTTGGCGGCATATGTGGATAAGGACAGCGGATATTATGACAGAGCTGCGTTGCTTTCAGATCACAGGTATATCAGCATGGATCATCATCCCGATACGGGAACTTTTCTGGAGGGCTATCTGCCCAATTGGGAAACGGTGAAAAAAGGAGCATATGATATTTCTATGATGATTCCTCAGCTTGAATACCTCGGCTTCGATATAGCTATAACTGAAGACGGCTTTAAGATACTTGAAATAAATATACATCAGGATATACATAAGGCCCACGAGTTCACTGAAGAAATAAACCGATTTTTTTCCGAAAAGATACAGTATAAAAAAGAGTTGTTTAATATAACAAAATAAAAAGAAAGTGGTGAAAAGTATGAAAATTTCTATTTTAGGAGCTGGAAATTCAGGATGCACTATTGCGGCGGATTTGACGCTGAAAGGCCATGAAGTCACTTTGATAAAGACTTCAAAAGCGATGCACAACGACAACTATAAGTTCATGACACAGAATAATAATGAGCTTACCGTATGGGAAGACGGAAACACCATAAAGGTAAATCTAAATCAGGTTACCGACGATTTGTCAAAAATCACCGGAGCCGAAATAGTAATGATATTTACTCAGACCAATTATCATGAGCAGTTGATAAAGAGAGCGGCAAAGTATTTTGAAGATGGGCAGACGATAATAATAAACCCGGGTTATTTATCTACGGCATTTATATTAAAGCATTGCGGCGAGAAGGATCTCACCGTTGTCGAGGCGACCAGTTCTTTTATAGACTGCAGGATAATAGAGCCCGGTTATATAAGAGTAGGTTTTAGAAATGTGAGAAATCCTATCGGAGTATATCCGCATAAGAATCAAGAGATTACGAGAGAAAAGCTCGAGAGCCTGGGCTATAACTTTCACTACTTTTCTATACCTGAAATCGCCCTGCACAACCCTAACCTTATAGTACATACGGTGGGAGCCGTTATGAGCATACCCAGGATAGAGAAGACCAACGGGGATTACTGCATGTATTGGGAAGTCTGGACGCCAAGCGTCTGGAACATATTGGAGAAGCTGGATTCAGAAAAAATGGACATATTAGAGAAGCTGGGATACGAGAGGCTGGCTTATGTGGACGCGTGTAAGTTCAGAAATACCCTTGAAGACGACCGGGACGGAAAAGAGATATTCATGTGGTACGCAAACATGCCGACAAGAGCCAAAGGGCCGGTAAAGGTGGATTCCAGATATATTTCGGAGGATATACCTCAGGGGCTTGTGATGCTCGAGACTCTGGGTGAAAAGCTGAATGTAGATACACCGGTATGTACATCTCTTATCGAGATGGCCTCAGCGGCTTTGGGACGTGACCTCAGAGCGGAAGGAAGAACTATAGACATACTCGGAGAAGAAAACATATCTAAAATTTTGTCAGATATATCAGATATAAAAGAAAATGAGTAAATTCCTGAGACGCTTAAAAAGATACGGGCTTATTTACAGAGGGTTTTCAGATAGGGCCGCGCGCCTGCTGATTGAAGACAAATCAACGGGCGAGCGGTATAAAAGAAATCCTAAACTATACAGAGACTATCTCTTTATATATCCCGTCATGGGAAAATATAATAAACTTGCCGATAATTTGCTCACCCTTAAATACATTTTTATCGGGGACAGCCGTCTTCCGGACGTATATTTTCAGGCGCTCAGGAGAAACGGGGTAAGGGAGACAGTCGCTCTGAGAGACGCCGCCAAATACGGAGACGATATAGGCGTAGCTGACCTTCTTCGGCTCAAAGGCTCCCTTCTTCTCATGCCTTCGGGCCTTTCCTGTGGTAAAAGGGACGTTTTAAAGTATTCTGAAAAAGAGTTTTTCGTGAATGATTCCCGCGTTTCTGAAGAAGAACTTTATGATTTTGTCGGCGGGGCCGAGGATTCTTCTATAGTGACGGAAAACTTCGCTGGAATCGGAGAAGAAAGCGGCGAGGAAACCCGCGAGTTTACATATATAGTGAAAAACCTTGACGGCTATTCTCCCGAAATAATCGGCTGCTATTTAAAAAACTCTTTCGGCGGCGCTCGCTCCGAATACTCGGCCGGCGCGGTTTCAGAGCCGAGGGAGGACGTCTGCGGCTACGTTAAAGACATCGCTCTGCGCTTAAAAGAGCTGGAACTTTTCGGCGTTGAAATAATAGCGCGGGGAAATGACTTTAAAGCGGCGGGCATAAGTTCTCTGCCTCTCGTTCCCGACAGTCTTTTTGACGTTGCCGAATTTTCCGACTTCATCACGGAGAAGGCCCGACAGAAAAGACGGGGACTTCGCCTTAAGAGGCGGCTCTTTCTTTTAGCAAAGGCCGTTTACTCTGATATAGCGGAAAAACGGGGCTACATGGGATTTATGATGAAGAATTGGCAGAGAGATTTATTTGAGGATTGGAAATTCAGGGGAACTACCATAAGAGAGAAGCTGTGGAGCCATAAGCGAGGCTTTTTCTCCTACAGGATAAGACAGTACGGGCTGACGGATGAAAATTACAAGAATTTTCTTCCGGACAGGACTTATCGAAAGCTGAGGCCCATAAACAACGGCTTTGTCTCATGGGTGTACGATAAAGTCATCACCAGATACGTGCTGGAAGGAAAGAAGGAATATCTGCCTAAGTATTACTATCATTTGATACGCGGCGGAAAAGACCTGAAGATACTCGCCCTTCCGGATTGTACAGACGGCGATAAGCCCGACGCGGGAGACATTGTCAGGCTGCTGAAAAAAGAAAGAAAGCTGGCCTTAAAACCCAGCGAAGGCTCTCACGGTGAAGGCTTCTTTAAGCTGGAGTACAGAGACGGCGGAATACGCGTGAATGACGAGGAAATGGAAGAAGAAGCCTTCATAGATTTTCTGAGGACCAGAAAGATTCCTTATAATATAACGGAATATTTGGAGAACAACAGAGACCTCAGCGAATTTTATAAAGACACCACTTTTACCATAAGAATAATGGTCATAAACGACAAGATTACTTCTCCTCGGATAGCCAACGCTTACTTGAGAATCGCCACTAAAAAAACGGGAAATACCGACAACATAGGAAGCGGGGGCGTCTGCGCCAGAATAAATTTGGAAACGGGGGAAATATTCGAGCCCGAAAAGATAGAAAACCACATCATAACGCCGTGTCCCGTTCATCCCGACACGGGAGCCGTCATCAGAGGAGTCATCCCTAATTGGCGGGAAATAAAGGAGGGCGTTAAAGATGTGAGCAGATATATATGCCAGCTTGAATATATGGGCTTCGACGTTGTGGCCACCGAGGATTCTTTCAAAATATTGGAGATAAATACTCATCAGGACCTGCACAGATATCATCATTACGGCAGCGAGGTCCACCGATATTTTATGGAAAAAGTTGACGAGCGTTTGTCAAAGAGAGGAAGATAAGACCATGATTTTCAGAAATAAGAAAGCGAACGTTGCCGCGGATTTATTAAAATATGAAAAGGAAGCGCCCGGCTACAAGAAAAGGACGCGTACCGTTTCGGAACCCGCGCCGAGATATGTTTACGACAAAGAGGAAAATTGCTACAGGAATACGGAAATCCGCTCCGCGAATACGGCCAAACTGATGTGCGTGGGAGACTTGATGTGCGAAGAAAAGATGTACAAGGCTTATAATTTCGACGATAAATTTCTGCCTTACGGGATTTTCTATTACGTAAAGAAAGTTTTTGCCGAAGCGGATTTTGTCATAGGAAATCTGGAAACCACCATATGCGAGGAGGCCCCTTATACCGGAGAAGAATATAAGATAAACGGCAAGTATCACTGCAACGCCCCGGCTTCTTATCTGGATATATTGAAATACGCCGGCTTCGATATGTTCGCCCTCTCAAACAATCACAATTTGGACTGCGGGGCCTTGGGAATCGGCGAAACTATCGAAGAAGTAGAAAAGCGAAAGTTTCTCCATACGGGACTGTATACCGACCCCAACGAGAAGGATAGATATGTGGTGGTAAATATCAACGGAATAAAGGTCGCCTTTCTTTCTTATTCCACATGGTTTAACAGAAATTTGAACAGGCTTACCGAAAAGGGACAAGGCCTTTTAAATATATACGATATAGAAAAGGTGAAAGAAAATATAACCGCTGCCAAGGGGCCAGGGGAGGCAGACCTTGTCATCGTATATATGCACTGGGGCGTCGACAGAGAATACAAGCATCAGTTCGGAGACAGCCAAAGGCGTCAGGCCGAAGAATTGGCCGCCGCAGGAGCCGATTACATAGTCGGCAGCCATACCCATTCGCTTCAGGGCTATGAGGAAATAACCTCGCCCGATGGCAGAACTGTGCCCGTAATTTATTCTTTGGGGAATTTCGCTACCAGCGAGAGAAATTATCTGAGCAGGGACAACGCTATCTTGACGCTAAATTTAAAAAAGGGCGGCGACGGAAAGGTAAGTGTCAGCTCCTCCTACATACCCTGCCACGTATTCGATAATTTTTACGGAAGAAAGTATCCTATAGTTCCGGCGATAAGCAAATATAACGAGAACTGTGAATCGGAGTATCTGATAAAGACAAGAAATCTTGCCGAAAAGATAATGGAATATAAGATTCCCGAATACGGCGCGGAAATAAGTGAAAGAATCTGTAAAGCTCTCATTTTGGAGGCGGCCGGCAAAAGAATTTCCACGGAGGAGGATAATGAAAGATACACCTGTCTCAGATTTGCTCAGGACGCGGCGGAAGGCTGCGCAGCGTTCGTCAACGTGACTTCAAACCCGCATATTAAATTTTCGCAGGCGCGGATAGAAGAAATGGCAGATTATGCGATTTCCAAAGGCGCAAAAGTAATAGTCAGCGACAGACAAGTAAAGGAATATCCGTGCATAATAGTTGAAGATGTTTGGGAAACATGGGCTAACGCTCATGGAATATTGAGAAAGACATATGAAGGAAAAGTAATCGGTATAACGGGAAGCATAGGAAAAACGGCCGCCACGGGAATGGTGTACAGCATTTTATCAAGCAGATATAAAACCCACGGCCTTACTTCAAATGCAAATACGGTCAGATATTCGGGAATAGTCCTTCAGCGTTTAAAAAAGGAGCATGAAGTTTACGTTCAGGAAATAATGGAGGGGCCTCCTTACGGCTGCGCCCAAAATATTTCACGCTTCATCAGACCTGATATAGGGATAATAACTAAGGTCGGATCTTCTCACATGGAGGCGTTCGGAAGCAAAGAAAGAGTAGCCGAGAGCTGTTTCGGCATAGAATACGGCATGGCTGAAAACGGAGTTCTCATTATAAACGCAGACGATCAGTATCAAGTCTCATTTAAGGATGCGAAACATAAAATAGTTACCTACGGCATAGAAAACGAGAAGGCAGATTATAAGGCTTCACAAATAAAGCAGACTATTGAAGATATAAAATTTGTTCTTAGCTATAAGGATAAATCATTGAATATAACCTTAAAGTGCATAGGAATACATAATGTATATAACGCTTTGGCGGCCTTTATTGCAGCCAAAGAAACGGGTATGCAGGACAGAGAAATAGCAGAGGCTTTGTCAAAATACAGAACAAGCGGAATACGTCAAAACCTTACGAATATAGGAGGACAAAGATTTTTCTTAGATTGCTACAACGCTTCGAGCGAGTCCATAAAAGGCGCTCTTGATACTTTAGATTTTTTAAAGAAAAGTACGGATATAAAAACGATAGCCGTAATAGGAGATGTGCTGGAGCTCGGTGAAAGCAGCAAGAAAGAGCATGAGACTATAGGAAAGCACATATTAGATTCAGATGTCGATTCAGTCTTACTTTACGGCAGTGAAATGAAAAGCGCCTATGAATACGCCTTAAATAACAATACTAATAAAAATCTGTTTTATACTGACAATTATGATTTATTAAAGGAACAAGCAGAAAAGAGCATGTCCAAAGACAGCATAATTATGCTAAAAGGAAGCAGAGGAATGGCTCTTGAGCGTACCGTAGATGATATTTTCGGAACTTGGTATCACGAGGAATTTGAGAGAGACGAGCATACATACGAAGAACAGGATACAGAAGAATATGTTATAGGCGAGTATTTAAAGTACGTTGTAATTAAAAAAGGAAAGACAACGTCAGATAAAATAAGTATCCCCAACTTGATAAACGAAAAACCTGTAATCGGAATAGATAAATCAGCGTTTTCCCAAAACAGCCGAATAAAAGAGGTGATGCTTCCGACGGTTTTAAAGAGCATAAGATATTGCGCTTTTTATAAATGCTCCGGTCTTACGGAGGTGACGATACCGGAAAGCGTAAGAATTATCGACAGAAGTGCTTTTTCGACATGCGCCAATCTCCGAGTTGTAAAAATAGAAAACGGAACGGTGGAGCTGGGTTACAGGGCCTTCGGAAACTGTGCGAATTTGGAGAAAATATATATACCCGAATCTGTAGTTAAAATAGGAGGAGAAGCCTTCCTTAACTGTAAAAACCTTAAGATTTACTGCGTTAAGGATTCCTTCGCCGATAAGTACGCTAAAAGAGAAAATATCGAGACTTGCTATATAGAGTAGCGGGCCGCTGAAGTAAGAAATCGGAGAAAACATGGAAAACAGGGATAAATTGACGATTTGCTTTTTATGGGGAGGACAATCCTCAGAAAATCAGGTGTCGAGAAATTCAGCCGTCTCGATTTTAAGAGAAATAGATAGAGATAAATATAACATAGTCTGCGTCGGTATAACTTCACGGGGGGGATGGCTCGTAACAGACGCCGACACAGACGAAATCGCAGATGGCAGCTGGGAAAACAGAAAAGATAATAAAAAGGTCGTTCTGCCGCCCGCTTCGTCGTCTGATGGCCTGATATCAGAAGACGGAAAAAAGATAAAGGTCGATTTGATATGGCCTGTTCTGCACGGCAAAAAGGGCGAAGACGGAACTATGCAGGGTCTTTTTGAGTTGTCGGGAATTAAATATGTAGGCTGCGGAGTCGCCTCGTCGGCCTGCTGTATGGATAAGGCCATCACGAAAATGTTAGTATCTAATATAAATGTGAAACAGGCAAAAAGTTACATAGCCGGCAAAACTGACTTTGAATCGGACCCGGAACGGGTAGTTTCGGATACGGCCGAATACTTCTCCGGCCGCTGGCCGCTTTTCGTAAAGCCTGCATCTTCCGGTTCGTCGGTAGGAATATCGAAGGCAGGGAATCTTCGGGAGTTGAAAGCCGCTTACGAGACGGCGTTTAAGGAGGACGGTAAGGTCATAGCGGAAGAAGCCGTAATCGGACAAGAAGTAGAAACGGCGGTTTTGGGCAACGAGGCTCCGCTGGTCTCAGCAGTCGGTGAAATAATATCTTCAGGAGAATGGTACGATTATAATTCAAAATATAATAACCTTCAGTCGAAAACCGTCATTCCCGCTCGCATTGACGACGATACGGCCGAAAGGATAAAGAAACAGGCTTTGGAGATATATAAACTTATGGGCTGCCGCGATTTAGCCAGAGTGGATTTCTTTGTCAGAACGGACGGCGAAATAATTTTTAATGAAATCAACACGCTGCCGGGATTTACCGATATAAGCATGTATCCCAAATTATGGCTGCACGAAGGGCTTACATATAAAAAGCTGATTGACGAGATCATAAAATACGCCATGGAACGGTAAAAATGCCGCGGGATATTTGACGGAGAGATAATATATGATTTTTTTTAAGAGAGAGAAAAATTTACAGACAAGAAATATCGAAATAAAATCTACCAACAATACCGAATATGCGATGCAGGGCTCTGCAGTTTCTTTTTATATTTCAAACAGCGAAAAATCATACGGGGGGGGGTATGATATAATAGAAATGCAGTTCTCGGCAAAAGATAATATTGAGATAGTGTCAGACAATTCTTTTTTGATTTTGGAAAGAGACTATGATTTTACGGTCGAAGTCGATGTAAAGTATAAAAATACTTCGAAAGTTTTTAAGTATGAGACATTTAGACAAGAGAAAAATCCGGATAATACTCTGATTCTCATAAACAAAGTTACTAAAATAGATGAAGGATATGTTCCGAAACTTGAATATATCTTTGGCAGGCGGCTAAACCCGATAGTCGTACCACCTTTGTGCGAAATGTTTAAGGCTGCTATCTCTGATGGTATCTACATTTATCTTGACTCGGCGTACAGATCATACGCTATGCAAAGGGACATATACGACAGATATGTACAAAAATACGGGCAAGATCAAAGATATGCGGCAATGCCGGGAGAAAGTGAACATCATAGCGGTCTGAGCGTGGACATATTATGGGGAGGTCCCAGCTCAGATGAAAATAGGAGAAAATCCGATGAATTTAAATGGTTAGAAAAAAATTGTATGAAATTTGGCTTTGTTTTGAGATACCCTTTTAATTTTGAGAAAATTACGAAATATAATTTTGAACCGTGGCATTTCAGATATGTTGGCCGGCAGGCTGCGAAAGATTTTTATCAATCGGGATGCGCAGTATTGGAAGAATTTTTGTCTTATTACGGCAGAAATATATAACTTCCCCAACAGACAAACCCGAGAACTCCATAGCCTTAAATGCAGGACAAATTATATTCAAATCCTGCGTTTTGTGTTATACTTTATCTGCGGGATAAATTCTAAAATCGCAGAAAGGGGAATAGTACATTGAAAAGAGATGAAAATAAAAGCAAAAATACAGCAGCCAATGTTCTCACTGTCATCTTCTTGCTCTCAGAGGCTTTATTCATAGCGATGATGGTGACGGCAGGTATCTTTTCTGCCAAGCACATCATCTTTGCAGGCGTCATACTTCTCATAATTACCTTGATCACACTGATACTTTTACGTTCAGACAGACAAAAGAAGGGAAGAAGGCGCACAGGGGCAGCTCTGGCGGTGATCTTTTCGGTCATCTTAGCCATAGGAAGCTACTATCTGTACAGCACTTTCGATCTCTTTGGCACAATATCCAAAGATGATAAACAGACAGAAGATTTCTACGTAGCAGTATTGAAAGACGGCAGCTATGATGACATCTCAGATATAAAAGGAGAGACCGTATTCGTAAGCGAAGGAGAGAGCGATTCCTATAAAGACGCCAAGGACAGGCTTAAAGATGAATACGAAGTCACTTATGAGAATTCAGGGGCTTATGTAGATCTGGGACGTAAGCTCATAGGAGCAGATGGAAGCAAGCAGGACAATATCATCTTCATAAGCGGTATTAATTACGATATGCTGTGCGAAGAAATCAGCAATTTCAAAGACGATACTAAGATTCTCACCACCGTATCCATAGAGATGGAGAGTACAGACGTGGCTAAGCCCGCCAACGTGACGGAGCAGCCGTTTAACGTGTATATAAGCGGCATAGATACCTACGGCAATATCAATAAAGTTTCAAGGAGCGATGTCAATATGATAATGACGGTAGACCCGGTCAGGAAAAAGATATTGCTCACTTCTATTCCAAGAGATATGTATGTAACTCTTCATTCTTACGGAGCTAAAGACAAGCTCACCCATACGGGCATATACGGAGTGGACGAGACCGTCACTACTGTCGAAGACTGGCTGGGGATAGACATAAACTATTACTTGAGAGTAAACTTCACGACTCTTGAAGACGTAGTGGACGTCATTGGCGGAATAGATGTGGAATCGGAGTACAGTTTTAAATCTTCTGCTTCCAAGTATAGTTACGTCAAAGGAATCAATCACATGAGCGGAGAAGCAGCCCTCTATTTTGCAAGAGAAAGGTATGCTTTTGCTTCCGGCGATAATCAGAGAGTGAGAAATCAGCAGCTGGTGATACAGGGGATAATCAACAAGATCATGAGCGACAAGAGTCTGCTGATAAAATATCCTCAGCTCCTGGGCGCAGTCAGGGATCAGATGAGGACCAATATGACCGACGACGATATTTCATCACTTGTAAAGATGCAGCTTGATGATATGACAGGATGGGAGATAGAAACATGCGCCATTACCGGAACAGGAACCATGGCGGCCACTTACAGCGGCGGCTCTCAGAACCTTTCCGTCATAATCCCCAGCGATACGTCGGTCTCTTATGCAGCAGGAAAGATAAGAGATATGATGAACCGGTCAGAATAATGCTGAAAAAATTGTATATAAGATAGAATATGACATATAAAGATTCCGCAGCCTTGTATTTACGAGACAGGCTGCGGGATCTTTTTTACATATTTTCGATATTTAAGAGGCCATCATATCAGACCGAACTCTTCTAAAGCGTCATAGACCATGTACTGAGTTTTGTTGCTGGGAGGGCACATAGGCAGCCGGTATTCCAGATTGCACATTCTCATCATGTTCAAAGCGGCTTTGACAGGAACAGGGTTTACTTCTACAAATAAAGAATCGATCAGAGGTTTGATCGCCACCTGTTCTTTACCTGCCTGGATATAATTTCCGTTCAAAAAATCGCGGGTCATATTTGCGAAACGACCAGGTATAATATTTGAGACCGTCGAAATACAGCCGATTCCTCCCAGAGACATCAGCGGCACTGTCTGATCGTCGTTGCCCGAATACATGTCAAAGCCGTCGCCTATATAAGAAGCTATCTGACATATCTGAGATATGTTGCCGGAGGCTTCTTTTATACCTACGATATTCGGATGCTGGGAGAGGGCCGCAACTGCGGCGGGAGTTATATTTACACCCGTCCTTGAAGGAACGGAATACATTATTATCGGTATAGATACGTCGTCGGCTATTTTTTCGTAGTGAGAAATAAGCCCGCTTTCTGTACATCGATTATAATAAGGAGTGACTATTAAAAGACCGTCGGCGCCGGCGTCTTCCATCCCCTTGGACAGATCTGCCGCGGCGGCCGTGTTGTTCGTACCCGAACCTGCGATTACAGGAACACGGCCGTCTGTCAAGTCCACGGCGAATCTTACGAGCTGAAGCTTTTCCATGACCGAGAGAGTCGAAGCCTCGCCTGTGGTGCCGCAGACTACAAGGGCGTCTATGCCTTGGTTTATCTGCCACTCTATCAGCTTGCCCATAGAGACGTAATCTATTTTTCCGTCTTTGAACGGAGTGATGAGAGCGGTGGCAGCTCCTTTGAATAATGACACAGCATACACATCCTTTCATAGAATATTAGTGTTAAATTATTATATTCAATCGGCTCTATTTTGTTGAAACATCAATAAAAAAGTGATACAATAAATTGTTATGAACCTGAATTAAATCAATTTTAAGCGAGAGGTATTTTTATGAATGAAAAATTAAGAGTAGGTATATTAGGCGGCACAGGAATGGTGGGCCAGAGATTCATATCACTTCTTGAAGATCATCCATGGTTTGAGGTGAGAGTAATAGCTGCGTCGGGGCGCAGCGAGGGACTTCGCTATGAAGATGCGGTCAGCGGCCGTTGGAAGATCGAAAAGCCGATGCCTGAGGCCGTTAAAGATATAGAGATAATGAATGTAAGCGATGTAGAGGGCGTGGCTTCAAAAGTAGATTTTGTTTTCAGCGCCGTGGATATGACTAAAGAAGAAATCCAGGCTATAGAAGAAGCGTATGCCAAGGCAGAGACTCCTGTAGTATCCAACAACAGCGCTCACAGATGGACAGACGACGTGCCTATGGTAATACCTGAGATTAACTGCGATCATTTTGAGATCATAGAGGCTCAAAAGAAACGCCTGGGGACGAAGAGGGGATTTATCGCTGTAAAGCCTAACTGCTCGATACAGAGCTATGTGCCGGCTCTTGCGGCATGGAAAGAGTTCGAACCATATGAGTGCGTTATAACCACTTATCAGGCTATTTCCGGAGCGGGCAAAGACTTCAAGTCCTGGCCGGAGATGGTAGAAAACGTGATACCGTATATAGGCGGAGAAGAAGAAAAGAGCGAACAGGAACCTCTTAAAATCTGGGGACGGGTAGATATGCAGGCAGGCAAGATAGTAAAGGCAGAAGAGCCTAAGATAACTTGCCAGTGCATAAGAGTACCGGTGCTCAACGGACACACTGCGGCGGCTTTCGTGAAATTCAGAAAGAAGCCTACCAAGCAGCAGCTCATAGAAAAACTAAAAAATTACAGCGGATTTCCTCAAGAGGAGAAACTTCCTATGGCGCCTGAGCAGTTTATAAAATATTTTGAAGAGGACGATCGTCCGCAGGTTAAGGCTGATGTGGACAGAGATAAAGGAATGGGTATCTCCATAGGAAGAGTCAGAGAAGACAGCGTATACGACTATAAATTTGTAGGGCTTTCCCACAATACCATAAGAGGCGCAGCGGGGGGCGCTATACTCTGCGCAGAGACTCTGAAAGCAAAGGGATATATAAACAAAAAATAAGGAGAAGAGATTATGTCATATATTGAAGCTATAGTCTTAGGCCTGGTTCAGGGCCTTGCGGAATTTTTACCCATAAGCAGTTCCGGTCATCTTGCGCTGCTTCAGCAGTGGTTCGGCATAGAAGAGAACAACGTGCTTCTCTTCGCCGTACTCCTTCATGTAGGAACGCTCATCTCAGTATTCATAGTATACTGGAAAGATATATGGGAACTTATAAAGGAACTTTTCCTTACTATAAAGGATCTGTGTACAGGCAGAGGCCTCAGACTTGAGGAGAGACCTACGAGAAAACTGGGAGTGATGATAATAGTAGCAACCATTCCTACGGGCATAATAGGTCTTTTGTTCAATGACTTTTTCAACGGGCTTTACAATTCTGTCGTACCTATCGGCGCAGGCCTCATAATAACCGGTTTTCTTCTGGTCATCGCCGAAAGAACGGGTCATTCCAACAGAGGTATAAAGCAGATGAATTACAGGAACGCTCTGTTCGTGGGAGCTATACAGGGTATAGCCATATGGCCGGGAATATCGCGGTCCGGCTCCACTTTGTTCGGAAGTTTGTTATGCAACCTCGACAGAAAATTTGCCGTCAAATTCGTGTTCCTCATCTCTATTCCTTCCATATTGGGGTCGGCTGTGTTAGAAGCTCCGGCCGCCATACAGAGCGGAATACAGATGGCGGATCTGGGCCCTATAATTGCGGGAATGGTAGTTGCGGCGATATCGGGACTTATAGCTATCAAATCTATGATCAAGATAGTTTCAAACAAGAAGCTCAGCTACTTTTCTTATTATGTATGGCTGCTTGGGGCGGTGGTCGTCGGATACGGACTTTTCGTCGCATGATGATTACGGCAGAGAAGATAAGCTGACCTAAAGAGAAAGGATTTTACAATGGCTGAAAAAAAGAGGGGACCAGGCCGTCCTCCCGGCTCTAAAAACAAGTCTTCAAGAACTAAAAGTTCTGCCGGGACAGGTTCAAAAGCCAGAGAGAAGGCGCAGGAAATTCAGTCTAAGAAAAAAGCAGACAGACGTGTGATAGATGAGATATGGGCGATAATTTCCATCGCTCTGGGAGTATTTCTTATAGTCGCGACTTTTACAGAAGGAGCGGGACAACTGGGCGAAATGATAGGCGACTTTCTCAAGGGCCTGTTTGGTTTTATGGCTTATGTCCTGCCCTTCTATCTTATAGTATTCGGAATACTGCTGTTCACAAAGAAAGCCGTGTCTATATCTGTAAAGACGACGCTTCTCTTGCTTTTGCTGCTTTTGATGCTCTCCACCATGAATTCTATAAGATTTGTAGAGAACTATCCTTCTTTAGATTTTTCTTTGGACAAGATTAAAGAGTTTTACACTGCGGGAGTGACCCTTAAGAGCGGCGGTTTCTTCGGCATGATATTGGCGACTTTGCTGATAAAGGGTTTCGGAACGGCGGGATGCTGGATATTTTCTCTGGTGGTCTCTATTATCTGTCTGCTTCTGATCATCAATACTCCTGTTTCCAGATTTATCGGCAAGATAGGCGATAAGATGGAAGCGAGGAAACTGGCCAAAGAACATTCTTATCTGGACGCTGATGAGAATGTGATAGAAGAGGGACGCCAGGTAACTATAGACGACATGAAGAAAAAGGCGGCCGACAGAAATGCTATGCCGCCAAAGAAAAGTGAGATAAAGATAGTAGACGGCAGGGCAGCTTCTTTTGATACAAAGGAGGCGGATGCCGATATACACGAAGGGTCTGCTGCTCAGAATAACAATGCGGCCGATGAAAAGAACAGCGTTCTGAAATATATGAAAGACGATTCCCTGTTCGGCAGAGATAACGTTTCAGGAGGATTCGGATTGGAAGAGTCCTCTGATTTTGGTTCAGGTTACGGAGTAGACGGAAAAATTTTATCGGCTGAAGTTTCGGGATTCGGGCTGGATAAGCCTTCTTCATCTATGGCAGGTAGGGGACTTACCGATTCTGATTCATCTTCAGGACAGATACCTGAGGAGAACGGCATTTTAACCGGCGATGAAGAAGTTTCTGGCGAAAACAAAAAGATTTCAAACAAAGAGGCCAGAGAAGCCATGCTCTCTGCCGAAGAGATAAATACGGCCAAGCTGAAAAAATATAAGAAGCCTCCCGTAAACCTTCTGAAAAGACCTGAAGGAGGGGTTAAGGCCAATAATCGCCTTCTTACAGAGAAGGCGCAGAAATTAGAAGAAACTTTAAAAAACTTCCATGTAGATGCGAGAGTGATGCAGGTGACTCAGGGACCTACGGTCACCAGATATGAGATACAGCCTGCCGTAGGAGTAAAAGTAAACAGTATAGTGCGGCTTGCCGACGATATAGCGCTGAACCTTGAGGCTAAAAGCATCAGGATAGAGGCTCCTATCCCGGGAAAAGCCGCGGTAGGCATCGAAGTAGAGAATGATTCGGTGACTATGGTACATATAAGAGAGATCATAGATTCACAGGAATTTAAAGACAGCAAGTCCAAGATAACTTTTGCCGTGGGAAAGGACATAAGCGGAAAAGCTATAGTAGCCGATCTCAAGGCTATGCCCCATCTTCTCATAGCAGGTTCCACAGGCTCAGGAAAGTCCGTATGTATAAACGGCATAATAACGAGTCTTTTATACAAGGCCAATCCCGACGAAGTAAAGCTCATATTAGTGGATCCAAAAGTGGTAGAACTGGGAAATTATAACGGAGTTCCTCATCTGATGATACCTGTGGTTACAGACCCAGGTAAAGCGGCTGCGGCGCTGAACTGGGCTGTAGCCGAGATGACTGACAGATATAAAAAGTTTGCAGAAGAGGGCGTAAGAGACTTGGAATCATATAACGAATATGTGAGAGCCAACGACGAGACTGAAAAAGTAATGCCTCAAGTAGTCATAATCATAGACGAGCTGGCGGATCTTATGATGGCGGCGCCTTCTCAGATAGAAGAATCCATATGCAGATTGGCTCAGATGGCAAGAGCTGCGGGGATGCACCTGATAGTAGCTACTCAGAGGCCTTCCGTAGACGTCATCACCGGAGTCATAAAGGCGAATATTCCTTCCAGGATAGCTTTTGCGGTCTCATCTCAGGTGGACTCCAGGACTATTTTAGATATGCAAGGGGCGGAGAAACTTGTAGGAAAAGGAGACATGCTCTTTAACCCTATGGGAATGGGAAAACCTGTGAGAATACAGGGAGCGTTTATCTCTGACAGTGAAGTCAATAAGGTTATAGACTTCGTCAAAGATCAAGTACAAGATGCCGCCTATAATCAGGACGTCCTTACCCGAATAGAGAGAAATGATGTACAGGGGCCGGAGGAGGAAGCCGACGAGCTTCTTTCTGACGCCATAGATCTGGTGGTAAAAAGCGGACAGGCCTCGGTATCCATGCTTCAGAGACGATTCAGGATAGGTTACAACAGGGCGGCCCGCATAATGGACATGATGGAAGCCAGAGGTATCGTCAGCGCGCAGGATGGCAGCAGGCCGCGTCAGGTATTGCTGTCAGAGGAAGAATTGAAACAGATGGAAGAAGATACAGAAGGAATATGACAATGAAGATATATATGGAGACTTTGGGCTGCCCGAAGAATTTCAACGATACGCAGACAGCCAAAGGGATTATGACCAAGGCGGGCTTTGAGGTGACAGAAGATGCTGATCTTGCAGATGTCATCATCGTCAACACCTGCGGATTCATAAATGACGCTAAAAAAGAATCCATTTCAAGGATATTTGAACTCTCGGAATATAAGAGAGATAGGAAGAAATTATTAGTCTGCGGATGTCTGTCTGAACGATATTCAGAAGAACTCTTCGAGGAGATGCCTGAAGTTGACGGATTTCTTGGAGTAAACGAATACGAGAGACTGCCTGAAATACTCTCTTCTATCGAGTTTTCGAAGGATGCGGATTCACCGGCGAGATATAACTGGGTGTGCGGACAGGCGCCTGATACTCTGAAGACGCTTCCAAGACTTCTGAACGAGGAATCTTATACGGCGACGCTGAAGATCTCAGAAGGATGCAACAACAGATGCGCCTATTGCGTGATACCTTCCATAAGGGGCCCTTTCAGAAGCAAACCCAAGGAGGAGGTCATAAGAGAAGCAAAGTGGCTTTCGGATAACGGATGCAGGGAGCTCATCCTCATAGCCCAGGACGTTACTCTTTACGGAACAGATCTGTACGGGAGGCTGGCTCTGCCGGAACTTCTCAGAGAGCTGTGCAGGATAGATAAGATAGAATGGATACGTCTCATGTATTGTTATGAGGACAGAATAACAGACGAGCTCATCGAAGTTATCAGGACCGAGCCTAAGATATGCAATTATATAGATATTCCTATTCAGCATGCCAGCGACAGAGTTTTGAAAGCCATGAGACGCCGTTCCACCGGCGAGTCCATAAAAAATACGATAAAGAGACTTAAAGCGGCTATTCCTGATATTCATATAAGGACTACTCTGATAACGGGATTCCCCGGCGAGAGCGAAGAGGATTTCGACATCTTGCTGGATTTTGTCGAAGAAATGAAATTCGCCAGGCTGGGAGTATTCGCCTATTCACAGGAGGAAAATACTCCTGCGGGGGAAATGAAAGATCAGATTCCCGATGAGATAAAACAGCAGAGACTCGACACTATTATGAGAAGACAGCTGGATATTTCCCTGGAAATGAACAGGGAAAAGATCGGAAAAATTTTAGAAGTACTGGTAGAAGAAAGAGATGAGGACGGCAGCTACGTAGGCAGAACCAGATATGACGCTCCTGAAATAGACAATTCCGTCATATTCACCTCAGATAGAGATCTTTCGCCGGGAAATATAGTAAAAGTTCTGATACAGGACGCTTTCGATTATGATCTTACAGGCATGGAGGTATGAGAGATGAATTTACCAAATAAACTTACTATCGCAAGAGTCATCGCCGTTCCGTTTTTTATAGGAGCATATTATTTCAGCTGGTATCTGCTGGCATTCATAATATTTGTGGCGGCTTCGCTGACAGATATGCTGGACGGAAAGATCGCAAGAAAATATAATCTGGTGACTAACTTCGGCAAAATAATGGATCCTTTGGCTGATAAAGTGCTGGTCTATTCGGCTATATGCCTGATGATACCTGTTTATGTACCCGCCTGGATGCTTATAATAATTCTGGCCAGAGAGTTTACGGTAGCCGGAATGAGAACTGTAGCGGCCTCGGAGGGCATCGTCATCGCCGCAGGAATGAGCGGAAAAATCAAGACCGTTCTCCAGATGATAGCAGTCTGCCTTTTGCTTCTGGTCCCTGCGTTCCCTCTCTTCATTCCGCTCTGGTATATAGCTCAGGCTTTCCTGTGGGCTTCACTGATCATGACGGTATACTCGGGAGTGGAATACGTGATTCAGAATAAGAACGTATTCTCCGTGAAATAGGTGTCTGCGATGAAAACAGCTATTCTTACAGTAGGGACGGAAATACTCTTCGGACAGATAGTCAATACCAATGCTGCGTATCTGTCCAGAGAACTTAATAATCTCGGGTTTGACGTGATGTATCATTACAGCGTGGGAGACAACCCCAAAAGGCTTTTGGAACTTATACATCTGGCCTTCAGAGACTGCGACATGATAATAACGACAGGAGGCCTCGGACCGACTCAGGATGATCTCACAAAAGAGACTATTGCGAAGGCCATGGGAGAACGTATCGTGGTCAGCGATATGGCTATGGAAGCTTTAAAGAGCCATTACAGAAAATCCGAGAGACCTATGACCGAAAACAATCTAAAACAGGCCTATATGCCTGAAAGCGCCGAAGTTCTTCCTAACGATCAGGGAACAGCTCCCGGATTTTGGCTTGAGAAAGACGGCAAGATCATAGTCTCCATGCCGGGACCTCCCCGGGAGATGACAAATATGTTTTCCAAGGAGGTCATGCCTCGGCTCAGGAGCTTGCAGGACAGCGTGATTCATTATAGAATACTCAGAACTTTCGGTCTCGGAGAGTCAAAGATGGAGACGGTACTTCTTCCTCTGATAGATGAACAGACGGATCCAACCATAGCTACGTACGCTAAAGAGGGGGAGTGCAGCCTCAGGATAGCTTCAAAGAGAGCCACGCTCCAAGAAGCAAAGAAAGCCGTAGACGACATGAGCCAAAGAGTCATGGATATAATTGGAGAATACGTCTACAGTCAGGATAATGAAGACCTGAAAGATGTGGTGGGAAGGCTTCTTATCTCAAAAAATATAACTGTCTCCTGTGCAGAATCGTGTACAGGAGGGCTCTTCGCCGGAACGCTTACTGATATCCCTGGAATTTCCTGCGTATTCGACAGAGGAATAGTCACGTACAGCAATAAGGCAAAGATGGAGGAGCTGGGGGTTAAAGAAGACACCCTTGAAACTTTCGGAGCCGTAAGCAGTCAGACCGCAGCAGAGATGGCCGAGGGACTGGCGGAAAAGACGGGATCAGATCTGTGCATTTCTGTCACGGGAATTGCCGGACCTGACGGAGGAAGCCTCCAGAAACCTGTGGGAACAGCTTATGTGGGAATACGATGGAAAGGGAACACTGAGATAATAAAAATCCAGCGCCGCAATGTCAATCGAAAATGGAACAGGAACTATGCCGTTCTCAGCATGCTTTATGAGATATATAAACGCATTTCTGCCATATAGCGCTTGACAAATCTTTCTCGTTGAGATATCATATTTACATAAATTTCCATATTTAATTGAGAAATACCCCTTGACCCAAGGGTGAAAATATTGTATCATACAGATAAGAACAAATGTTCGACAAAGGAGAGATAATTATGGCTTCAGATAAGACAGATAAGAAAGTCGAGAGAAAAGTAGACCAGAGCGAGAAAGACAAGGCCTTAGACGCGGCTCTGTCCCAGATACAAAAACAGTTTGGCAAAGGCGCCATAATGAAGCTGGGCGACAAAGGCGCGCAGATGAACGTGGAAGCCATATCCACAGGCTCCATAAGCCTTGATGTAGCTACAGGCATAGGCGGCGTACCGAGAGGCAGAATCGTCGAGATATACGGACCGGAGTCCTCGGGTAAGACGACGCTGACTTTACATATAGTAGCGGAGGCTCAGAAGAACGGCGGCAAAGCTGCTTTTATAGACGCCGAACATGCTCTTGACCCCGTATATGCGAAAAATCTGGGGGTAGATGTCGAAAACCTTTTAGTCTCACAGCCTGATACGGGCGAGCAGGCTCTGGAGATCTGCGACATGCTGGTGCGCAGCGGCGCTTTAGACGTAGTCATAATCGACTCGGTAGCGGCGCTGGTTCCTAAGGCAGAGATTCAGGGAGAGATGGGCGACGCCCATGTAGGACTACAGGCACGTCTGATGTCTCAGGCTCTCAGAAAGATAACCGGAAATATAAACAAGTCTAACACATGCGTCATATTCATCAACCAGCTCAGAGAAAAAGTCGGCGTGATGTACGGAAGCCCTGAAGTGACTACAGGCGGACGAGCCTTAAAGTTCTATTCCTCCATGAGACTTGACGTCAGAAAGGTGGAGACTATCAAGGCTGGAGACAACGTGCTGGGTAACAGGACAAAGGTTAAAGTAGTCAAGAACAAGGTAGCTCCTCCGTTTAAACAGGCCGAATTTGACATCATGTACGGCGAAGGTATTTCCAAAGAGGGCGATATCCTCGATTCTGCGGTCAATGCCAAGATACTGGATAAGGCAGGCTCATGGTACAGCTACAACGGTGAGAGGATAGGACAGGGACGCGAGAATATTAAGGTATACTTTAAAGATCATCCTGAGATCGTAAATGAGATAGAAAAGAAGATCATAGCGCAGCTTAAGAGCGACGGCGAAGCTGAGAAGGAACCTGAGGTTTCCGAAGAGGAGTTTTCAGAGATTATGGATATGATAATTGATGAGGATGGAGTAGTCATAGAATAGATATTGTTATCATTTTAAGGGAAGATGCCCCGGATAAGAGGCGTCTTCTTTTTATTTTACCTTAAGAGACAACAATCTGTCAGTCGAAGTGGGTGGTGGTGGCTTCTTATAGACAATTCCCAGTCTTTTCTAAAATAGGAACGTCTGCGGCAGTTTTTCAAAGCCGATTCCCGGTAGAGGAGATTTTAAAGCTGTCTACGGGACTTTTCAGGGCAAAATTGAAAATGAACAGCAGTAAGATGCTATTTGCCGCCGCAAGATGACCAAAAACTCCAGCAGCTGAACCCACATATAAATGCGGCATAAATGTAAATTTATGTTAAAACGTTTATGAAAATATAAAACAAATAAACCATGTCCTTTCGTAAACGGGGAAATAAACAGTTATTCTTTATAATCTAATAATTAACGAAGGGAGGAAACGTTTATGGATAACGAAAAACGTTTGGAATCATTGACTACCGAAAAAACGGAATTTAAACGAGAAATCGGAGTTTTTGGCGGAGTCAGCATTATCGGAGGTATCATGATCGGTTCCGGCATCTTCTATCTCGGTTCTTATGTACTAGAAAGAACCGGTATGGACAGCGGACTGGCGCTGGTATGCTGGATCTTGGCAGGCCTTATTTCACTGTTCGGAGGCCTTTGCTATGCAGAACTTGGAACAGCTATGCCTAAAGCCGGAGGTCGTCTTGTCTATCTCGACGAAGCTTTTCATCCTGTAGTAGGATTTATGGCAGGCTTTACCGACTGGCTGATCGGAGGACCCGGCTCTATCGCTGCGGTTTCCATAGCTCTCATGACAGTATTTCAGCCTTATTTCGGGCTCAGCGATTTTGGAGTAAAGGCGGCGGCTATCGTTCTCATCGTAGCGGCGACCTTATACAACCTTGTAGGGGTAAAAGTTGCTTCTATCATTCAGAACTTATCTATGGTCGCCAAGTTGGTGCCTGTCATGATAATACTCTTTGCTGCTATCTTTGTAGGCCGCGTCAGCCCTGATCTGTCCTTTGCACAGGCAGGAGAATATGCTCAGAATAACGATACAAGCATCATATCTATGATCGCTATAGCAGTAGTTGCGGCTCTTTGGGCTTATGAAGGATGGACAAATCTGAACACAGTAGCAGAAGAAATCAAAAACCCAAAGAAGAACCTGCCTCTGGCGCTGATCATCGGTATAGGCGGAGTTACTGTAATTTATACTCTGTTCAACTTTGCAATCATGAAGGTGCTTCCTCATGATGAGATCGTAAGCATGATAGAAAGCGGAGACTTATACTTGGGTACTGCCGTAGCCCATAAGGTACTGGGAAGCGCGGGAGCCTTTGTAGTTACTGCAGGAATGGTTCTTGCAATGTTCGGTTCCATGAACGGAATGATTTTAGCTCAGCCGAGAATGTACTACGCCATGGCCGAAGAGGGACACTTCTTCAAATGCTTTGCTAAGATCCACCCTAAATATAAAGTGCCGTATGCGCCTATTATAGTGCAGGGAGTTCTTTCGGTCATCTTAGTACTTATCAGGAATCTGGATCAGCTCACCAACCTGGTAGTTGTCTCGGCTATGGTATTCAACGTACTTGTAGTACTTGCAGTTCCTATCCTGCGTAAAAAGTACCCTAATATCGAAAGACCTTATAAAGTCTGGTTCTATCCGGTATCTGTAATAATTACCGCCTTGATTTTCGCAGCTCTCGTAGTAAATTCGGCATTAGAAGATCCTGTAGTAGGACTTACAGGTTTCGGAGTACCGGCATTTGGAGCTTTGGTATATTACATATTTGATATAAAGAACAAGAAGGCGAAGAAATAAGATGAAAACGATTCTACACAATGCTAAGGTTTATGTTGAAAAAGGATGTTACAAACAGGCCGTCCTGATAGAAGACGGAGTCATCAGAAAAGTAGGCGCAGATGAAGAGATATTTGCTGCGGCCGACGAATTGACTCAGGTCATAGACTGTGAAGGAAAGACTCTGATTCCCGGACTCAACGACTCGCATCTTCATTTTATGCAGACAGGCGAGGTCATGAATCAGGCTAAGATAGACGGCGTCACTTCCATAGAAGAGATGATACAGATCTGCAGAGAATTTGCCGATACTCATCCGGATCAAGTAAAAAAGGGACTTCACGCCATAGGATGGAATCAGGACCTTTTCGTCGGCAGCGATCGCATGCCCGACAGACACGATCTGGATAAGATAAGCACAGAATTTCCGATAGTGTTAGAGAGAGTATGCGGACATATCGTTTCTACTAATACTAAACTCATCGAAATGCTGGGTATAGACGGCAATTCGCCTCAATTTCCCGACGGGGAATTTCTGATCGGAGAGGACGGCTATCCCAACGGTATATTCACTGCCAACGCGTGCAATATCGCCAAGGCGCTGATACCTGACTTTTCCATGGAGGAGAGAAGAAGAATTCTGATAGAGACCATGAAAGACGCAGTATCATGCGGTATCACCAGTGTGCAGAGCAACGATGTCGGAACTACCTTTATGGATGGATCGGCGGCGTTTGCGCTGCTCCATGATATATACGATAAGGGCGAGGCATTGATACGCTACAGGCATCAGGTGTGCTTCAACGACTTTTCTGCTTTTGAAGAATATCTTAAGGAAGGCGAATTTGCCAAAGGCAAATATGAAAGAGATTCCTGGCTGACTCTCGGACCTTTGAAACTGTTCAAGGACGGCAGCCTGGGAGCCAGAACTGCTCTCATGAGGAACGGCTATGAATCTGACAGGGAAAATCACGGACTGGAATGGATTAAACCGGAAGAGATGGAAAAATACTGTCAGCTTGCCAAAGAATACGGTCTGCAGGTGGTGACTCACGTCATAGGAGACGCCGCTGTAGAAAGAACCATAGACTGCTACGAGCATGCGTTTGTAGACGGCAAGAACAAGCTAAGGCACGCTCTCATCCACTGCCAGATAACAGATGAGGCTCTTCTCGATCGTATAGCGGAAAAAGACATTCTGGTATTCGCTCAGCCTATATTTCTCGACTACGATATGAACATCGTAGAGGAATTATGCGGCAGTGAGCTAACTTCGACTTCCTATGCGTTCGGCTCGCTCTACAGAAAAGGAGCCCACGTATCATACGGTACGGATTGCCCTGTAGAATATTACAATCCTTTTGAGAATATCTATATGGCAGTCACGAGAAAGAACAGAAAAGGACAGCCTGCGGGCGGTTTTTATCCTAAAGAATGTGTGGACGTGGAGACTGCGGTAGACGCATATACTTATGAGAGCGCTTACGCAGAATTTATGGAAGACCGCAAAGGAAGGATCAGAGAAGGATATTATGCAGACATGGTGCTCTTAGACCGGGATATCTTTACTGTGGATCCGATGGAGATCAAAGAAATAAAACCCGTCATGACCATGGTCGGCGGAAAGATCGTATACACAAAATAAATCTTTTTTGCTGCCGCTTCGGATTACAGCTTGTCCGGGCGGCAGTTTTTTTGTATTATAATATAAAGACGACAGAGGTAGTTTTTATGAAAGAAAATACGATCATTATCAACGGAAAACTGATGACCATGGATGAAAAGGGGACGGCCGACTGGATGGTCATCGAAAGAAACCGTATCTTAGAAGTAGGAACGGGAGACGACTATAAAACTCATCTTACCAATAGATCAAAAGTGATAGACGCCAGAGGAGGAAGCGTCACTCCGGGATTTATCGACAGCCATTTTCATGTGGTGATGACAGCCGTCAGCGACAGCTGGGTATCGCTGGAGGGCGTAAAAAATTACAGAGCGGCGGGCAAAAAATTAAAATCGGCATATTCAGGAAAAAAAGGAGAGCTGATTATAGGAACCAAACTCGATCCTCAATATCTTGAAGAAGGCGAAATGCCAGGCAGAACGATTCTGGACAAATACTGCAAAGACGCTCCTGTAGCCGTGTATTCTGCAGATTATAAAATTCTTGCTCTAAACACCTACGGCATCTTATATTTTAAAGTACCGTTCTCACTCAACGGAGTAGAGGTAGACGACAGCGGAATGCCTACCGGTATATTCACCGATCAGGCAGGAGCAGTGCTGGATAATAAGATCTTTAGCGCCATGACAGACGAAGACCGCAAAAAAGCAGTAGACCGTCTCGTGCCGCAACTGTTTGGCTTGGGGCTTACGACTGTAGCGGCCATGGAAGGAGGAAATATGTCCTCTTCCTTTGACGAGAGTCCGGATGCTGAGTTCATATACAAGTACGGAGAAAATTACAAGTTAGCGATGGAATTGTTCTATCAGACCACCGATATAAGATCAGTAATAGAAAAGGGACTTCACAGGATAGGGGGAGCGCTCTATGTGGACGGAACTATCGGAGGAAGGACTGCGGCTCTGTGCGCAGATTATTCCGACGCCCCAGGAAAGAAGGGCATATACAGCATACCGCCTTCGCAGCTGAGAGAGTTCGTAGCGGAATGTTACAGAAATAATCTTCAGGTGGGCCTTGACGCCATCGGCGACGGCGCTATAGAGGAGTGTATAGAGGCTTTTGAATACGCGGAAGAGCGATATCCTGCCAGAAAGCTGAGAGGAAGAATAGAGCACGCAGAAATGATCACACAGTCCCAGATGTTGCGGGCGGAAAAACTCGGCGTCATACTTTCCATGCAGCCTACCTATGAGGGACTCTGGGGAGGAGCCGGAAAGATGTATCAGCACAGGCTGGGAGAAAGATATAAACAGACAAACGCTTTTCGCGAAATATTAGACTGCGGTATAGTCCTGTGCGGAGGCTCTGACAGCAATGTAACGGACCCAAATCCTATGTTGGGTATTCACTACGCAGTCAATCATCCTGTAAAAAAACACAGGATTACCGTGGAAGAAGCCATAAAGATGTATACTGCCAGCGGCGCATACGGCCTCTTTTTAGAGGAGCATTTAGGCAGTCTCACTGCAGGAAAATATGCCGATGCAGTTATCTTTCCAGTTGACCTTAGTTCGACAGATCCCGAGAGGCTCAAGACTATCAGGCCTTTGTGTACCATCAAGGCAGGAGAGATAGTCTTTGACAGAGGTGTTTATCATGTTAAAGATTGATTTTTTAGGAACTCTTAAAATAGAGTCTGAAGGCATGAATATTACCGATAGGCTGAGCAGCAAAAGCCAGGCTCTCATAGCTATCCTCATGACAAAAAAGAGCATGAGATGTTCAAGAAAAGAATTGATAGGCTACCTGTGGCCTGAAAGCAGTGAAGAGGCTGCAAAATACAACCTCAGATTTAATCTGTGGCAGCTGAGAAAGGCTATATGCGCGCAGCCGTCAGGCCAGCCTTTTCTGATAATTACGCGGGATGACTGTCAGATCAATGAGAAATACTCATATCAGTGCGATTTCAGACAGATCATCGAGGCCGACGTTGAAAACTGCGATATAGGCAGGCTGGAAGAACTGCGGTGCATGTTCAGAGGGGATTTCTTTGAAAACAGATATTTTTCCGATCTGGAAGAATTTGAAGAACTGATGATAATGCAGCGCTATATTCTGGAGAATAAGAAACAGGTCATACTCAAAAGGCTGATGGAGTTATACAGAGAAAATAAAGAAACAAGAAAATGCCTGGATACAATAACAGATCTTGAGACTATGGATCCTTATGATGAGAGAAATGCAGAGATAAAGATTTCTCTCCTTTTAGAAGAAGGACAGCGAAGCGAAGCTGCACGCTTTTATCAGAAATTTTACAATAGGATGGTCTACGACATAGGCATGGAACCGCCCAAAAGACTTGAAAAACTCATAGGCGGATTTGCCGAAGTGCGAAAAAAAGATGAAAAGATCATCGACATGACAGTCGAAGCGATACCTTCTGTAGACGCCTTCTTTATGGCGCAGACTGCGGAGAAGCTGGCGGAGTTTTCCGAATTGTCATTGCCGGATTACCTCGACAGCGGGCAGATAAAGGATCTGGCTTTTATCACCCGCAAACTGGGCGCTGCAAGCCAGACAGGAGTTCCTTTTGTCCGGGTTTCATCGGCTTTTATGGAACTTATCATCGGGATATGCCGGTCGGATTTTAGAATCTGCCTGAGATTTGATTCATGGGAGAATGTGGACAGGATGTCCAAAGATGTATTGAAATTGCTGAAAAATAAATTGGGAGAGTCTCTCATACTGATATGTTCAGATCAGTAGCCGGTACTTGAAAAATGTTTTGACTTTTTGTCCAAAACCCTTGACATTGAGCCATTTTAATGGTATCATAACCAAGTTGAGCCGCGCAGAATGGGTAATAAGAGATCTTCATTGCACTTTTAGTGACCAGAAGCGTCCACCCACGATGGCGAGACCGGATAGAGGAGGAGAAAAATATAATGTACGCAGTAATCGAAACAGGCGGAAAGCAGTACAGAGTACAGGAAGGCGACGTCATCACAGTTGAAAAACTTGATGCAAAAGCCGGAGACAAAGTAACTTTTGATAAGGTACTCGTTCTCAGCGACGGAAAAGAACTGAAAGTCGGAACGCCTTATTTAGACGCTGGCGTAACTGCAAGCGTAGTAGAAAACGGAAAAGGTAAAAAGGTCATAATCTTTAAGTATAAGGCCAAGAAGGACTACAGAAAGAAACAGGGTCACAGACAGCCGTATACGATGGTTAAGATCGAATCACTGGGAACAGGATCTAAAAAGGCCGAACCTGTAAAAGAGGCTCCTAAAGCAGAAGCCAAAGAAGAAGTTAAAGAAGCAAAGCCGGCAAAAAAGGTTTCAGCTTCGATGAAGAAAGACGAATTGATTACATTCGCTAAAGAAAACGACATAGCCATCGACGAAAAAGCTACAAAAGCAGTTATCATCGAAGCTATCGAAGCAGCGTTAAAGTAATCTGACAATAGAGCATAGGAGGCGAGAGTAATGGCAAGTAAAAAAGGTGTAGGTAGCTCCAAGAACGGTCGTGACTCCGAGTCCAAACGCCTTGGACTCAAAGCTGGAGACGGTCAGTATGTAAGCGCCGGAAGCATTTTGGTAAGACAGAGAGGAACTAAGTTCCATCCCGGCAACAACGTCGGTATAGGCGGCGATGATACTCTCTTTGCCAAGATAGACGGAGCTGTCAAATTCGAGAGAAAAGACAGAAACAGAAAGCAAGTAAGCGTTTATCCAAAGGAAGCTTAATTGAAAACTTGAGACCCTGTAACTAACATATTACAGGGTCTTTTTGTGACAGAGGGGAGGCTGATGTCCAAGATGTTCGTAGATAGAGCAAGGATAACAATAAAATCGGGAAAAGGCGGTAACGGCGCCGTTACCTTCAGAAGGGAGCCGTATGTTCCCGAAGGGGGACCGGACGGCGGAGACGGCGGCAGAGGCGGAGACGTAGTTTTTGTAGCTGACAGAAACCTGAGGACTCTCATGGATTTCAGATATAAGAGAAAATATGAAGCGGAAAACGGACAGGACGGCATGAAGCGCAAGAGATTCGGAAAAGCTGGAGAAGATCTTGAGATCAGGGTGCCCATGGGGACCGTGGTCATAGATGAGGAGACGGGACTCACCATGAAAGATCTTACGGAAAACGGTCAGCGTTTCGTGGCGGCCAGAGGAGGCAAAGGCGGCAGAGGCAATGTTCACTTTAAAAATTCAGTGAGACAAGCTCCTAATTTCGCTGAAGCCGGAGGCGAAGCCAAAGAACGGCAAGTCATTCTTGAAATGAAGCTTATAGCGGACGTAGGTTTAGTGGGGTTTCCCAACGTGGGAAAGTCGTCGCTTTTGTCTGTAGCCACCAGCGCCCAGCCTAAGATAGCTAATTATCATTTTACTACCATAGATCCAAATCTGGGAGTAGTGAATATTTTCGACGACAGTTTCGTGATGGCAGATATCGCCGGAATAATAGAGGGCGCAAGCCAGGGACTCGGACTGGGATTCAGATTTCTCAAACACATAGAGCGCACAAAGGTACTGATCCATGTAGTAGATGTGTCGGGAAGCGAGGGAAGAGACCCCAAGGACGATTTTGACAAGATAAATGCTGAATTGGCTGCCTACAGCCCTAAGATACTGAAAAAACCTCAGATAGTAGCAGCAAACAAGATAGATATGACAGATGAGGATTCTAAGGAGTATCTTGAGTTCAAGGCTCATGTGGAAGATGCGGGATACAAGGTATTTCCAATATCGGCTCCTCTGAATTTAGGAGTCAAGGAGCTTCTTGCCGCAGCGCTTTTGGAACTGCAGCGAGTAGAGCAGTCTCCGGCTGAGGATGAGGATCTTGCCCAGTACTTCGATTTTGAGGCGGATCAGGATGATCCTGAATACAGAGAAATCCAAACAGGTTATGACGAAGAAGACGGCGTATATACTCTCAGCGGAAAACAGCTGGATAAGATATTTCGCTCTACCAATTTTAACGATATGGGCTCTCTGCGCTATTTGTATAAATATATAGAGAAGAGAGGTGCCATAGACCGCCTTAAAGAAATGGGCCTTGAAGAAGGCGATATAATCAGAATAGAAGATTACGACATGGAATACTGGGACGAATGATCTTAAAAAGGCAGGTATATACTGCCTTTTTAGGTTTTGATGCCGTCATGTTTTACCCCCGCTTCTCATAAAATGAATGAGAGGCAGAAGGAGGGGACCATGAGAAGATATCAAGACAAACTTTTAATTCAGGCAGTAATATGTCTTGCCATATTTGCGCTGGTCAGAGTGAGCGCCATGATAGGCGGAGATACCGTCACGAAGATAAAAGATTCCATAAGAGAGCAGGCGCAAAAAAATTACACAATAGAAGAGATAAAAGAGGCGGGAGATCAGCTGACTTCAAAAATAGTAAACGCCCCCTCAGCTTTGGTTTCCGTCATAACTCAGGCCAATGAAGCCGGTGAGTTCGGCGCGCCTGTAAATGAAGACGACAAGGACGATATCAAGACTGTTCACGCCGCAGGAAGCGGAGAAGTGACTTATGCGGGCATCGACAGAGAACTGGGAATGTGTGTTAAAATCAAACATGAAGATAAGTTTTCGGTGTATGGAAATCTTTACACTCTGACTGTCGTCGCCGGTGATAAAGTGAAAAAGGGGGATATTATCGGAACCTTTGACAGCAAGGGAGAAGAAGAATTTTATTATCAACTGGGAGACTCTGTGGTATAATGAACCCATCGATCATGATAGCGGAGTTGCTGAGAGGAAAAGTTCATTGAACCACCGCTGTCGTGCTTGTTGCGGTGAAAAACAGCGCATGCTGTATTCTACAGAGAAAAGCATAAATTCTACAACAGAATTTATTAAAATGGTTGTAGAATCGCAATAATAAATCAGAATTTACAGCATATCCGCCTTTGCAGTGTCATTCAAGCTGTTTTTCTTCCTAAAATGCTGCAGAACCAGTACAAAGGGCTAAGAAAATACAGCATGCGGCCGGCCGCTGCCGCATTTGTTGCGACGAAAAACAGCGCATGCTGTATTCTACAGAAAAAAGCACAAATTCTACAACAGAATTTGTTAAAATGGTTGTAGAATCACAATAATAAATCGAAATTTACAGCATATACGCCTTTGCACCGTCATTTAAGCTGTTTTTCTCCCTAAAATGTTGTAGAATCAGTACAAGGGGCTAAGAAAATACAGCATACGGCTCTGCGATAGCAGAGCCGGCAATTTGCGGCAGCAGACCGTCGCGATTATGGTATAATGAACCCATCGATCATGATAGCGGCGTTGCCGAGAGGAAGACCTTACGCTGACAAACTCAACGCCCTTGACTCCATATAGAAAGCTCTTTGTAATAAGGATATTTTAATGTTTAATATAAAAGACAGATTGTACATCGCGACTTTTCAGAATAAGGCTGTAGAAACTGCAGCTCGCTACGGCGTGGGACTCGAATATAACCATACCTGTATATCTGAGTCTCTGGATCCAGAGAACCGACCTCTATTGCTGGCCGAAATGAGACGTGACTTCGAAGCGTCGGGCTCTGCCCGCGCCCTGCTTCACGGCCCCTTTACAGAAATCTATCCGGCTGCCATAGATTACCGAGCCCGCCAGATGGCAAAAAAACGCCTCAACGAATCATTCGACGTGTGCTGCGATCTCGGCGTCAAAAACATGGTCGTACATAACGGGTGGCTGCCTTTTATGTATTTTAAAGAATGGCAGTCTGAAAACGGCGCCCTGTTCTGGCAGGATTTTATGGCCGATAAACCTGAAGATTTCAGCATATATATAGAAAACGTCCTGGAAGACGAACCTTACATGATGAAAGATATGATGTCCCGCATAACGGACGACCGCATAAAGATCTGCCTGGATACGGGCCATGCCAACGCCATGACGTCAGAAGATATTTCCGTGGAAAAGTGGATAGAAGTTCTCTCCCCTTACATCGGACATTTTCATCTTCACAACAACTATGGCGACAAAGACTCTCATAACGACTTTGACAGCGGCTCATTGGATATGACCTCTGTTTTAACAGCCATAGAAAACTGCTGCCCACCGAATGTCACCTTTACCATAGAGGCCTTCGAGTGCCTTTCATGTATGGAGTGGCTTTCTTTACGCGGTTATATTTGAAAAGGAGGCCAACATGGAAAACCGATTAAAAGAGATCTTATCGTCCATAGCTCGAGACGGTTCGCTGTTTGAAGAAGCAGTCCTGGCCGCTAAAGAGCGTCAAAAAATTCTGGCAAAACCTACAGGAGCCCTGGGCAGGTTGGAAGATATATCTGTTCAGATAGCAGGCATCACCGGAAAAGTCAAAAATGAAATCACTAAAAAAGCGATAATAATAATGTCTGCGGACAACGGAGTAGTAGAAGAAGGCGTGGCTTCAGCGCCTCAGTCCGTCACCTTATCCCAGACCATAAATTTTATCAGAGGCCTCACCGGAGTGAGTTCTATAGCTAAACATTTCGCCATAGATCTCCTGGTGGTAGATATGGGGGTCAAATTGCCTATTCCCGATTCGCTGTACACAGATACTCCCTTCGAAGACGGCCTCCTCACAAAAAAAATATTGAAGAGGAGCATCGCCAGAGGAACCAATAACCTGGCCGCAGGGCCTGCCATGACCAGAGATCAGGCGCTGACGGCGATTCTCGAGGGCGTTGCCTGCGCACAAGCAGTTAAAATATGCGGATACGACATCTTAGGCGTAGGAGAGATGGGAATCGGAAACACTACTACCAGCTCCTGCGTTTTGGCCGCCCTCACGAAGAGCAAAGCCTCCGACGTAGTTGGAAGAGGCGGCGGCCTGGGTGATGAGGGTCTTGCCAAGAAGATAAAGGTCGTCAGAAAAGCCGCCGCAGAGTGTGAAGGCGACGATATAATAGATATTTTAGCTAAAGTCGGCGGCTTCGATATATGCGCTATGACGGGAGCATTTCTCGGAGCGGCATATTACAGACTGCCCGTAGTGGTAGACGGTTATATTTCCTGCGTAGCTGCCCTGTCTGCTGCCAAACTTGCCCCAAACGCTGTAAACTTCATGTTCGGTTCTCATCTCTCAAAGGAACAGGGATACAAGATCGCCGCCGAGGCCATCGGCCTTGATCCTTATTTTGACCTGGGTATGAGGCTTGGCGAGGGAAGCGGCTGTCCCATCAACTTCAATATCATAGAGACTGCATGCGCCGCCATGAGCGGAATGGCTACTTTCGAAGAAGGCGCCATCGACGCCGATTATCTGGCCGAAGCTGAGAAAGGAAAATTCTTCTGATGAACATACTTATCAGCGGCGGCTGTAAAAACGGAAAATCTTATTATGCTCAGAAGCTGGCTCTGTCCATGGCTCAAGAGAAGAGTCTGCCTCTCTATTATCTGGCCACCATGATTCCCGTAGATGATGAAGACAGAGTCAGAATAGAAAGACATCTCAAGGAACGCGAGGGCTGGGGCTTCGATACGATAGAGCGGGGGCTCGATATATGCGGCTGTCTCAAAGGCCGGACTGTATCAGGCGAAGCAGTGCGTCCAGAGGGTGTTTTTCTTCTGGACAGCGTCACCGCCCTTCTCTCCAACGAGATGTTTCGGCCGAACGGGAAGATCGATCTTGAGGCTCCTGAAAGAGTCGCCTCCGACCTTTCAGAATTTGCCCTCAGAACAGGAAATACCGTCTTCGTATCGGACTACATATATTCTGACGCATTCTCATATGAATCGCTCACCGAAGAATACAGGCGCGGCCTGGCCCGCGCAGACCGCCGGCTGGCCCGGGTATGCGACCGGGTGTCAGAAGTTTCATACGGTTTTATAAATCAATTTAAATAAGGGGGATTTAATGAAGATCATCACTGGATTATTTATGGCATGGGGAAATTTTCTTTCTTTACCGTGCCCGGTCAAAAAATGGGACAATGACCTGAAAAATTATATGCTGGGATTTCTGCCTACCGTAGGCATGATCATAGGAGTCCTCTGGGCCGGGCTATGCGTAGCCATGGTGTGGCTGGGCTTTCCTTATCTGGTTCTGTCCTTTCTCGTTACTTTTATACCGTTTGCGCTGTGCGGATTCATGCATCTGGATGGGTTCATGGACTGCTGCGACGCCATGATGTCCAGAAAACCTCTAAAAGAAAAGCAAGCTATCCTCAAAGATCCTCACTGCGGGGCTTTCGCAGCGGTGAGTCTGGTGTTCATGCTTCTGGGCTGTTACTCATGTATCTCCACCGCCATAAGCACCGGCATAGATTTTATAGACCTCTGCATGATACCTATAATCAGCAGATCTATAGCCGGTCTCAACGTATTGCTGAGAAAACCCATGGACCACAGTCAATATGCCGAAGGAGCCGGAGCAGATGATAAGATTCAGAAAAGAAAGGCAGTGATCATAATACTGATACAGCTGATTATATATTGTACGGCCGGAGCTTTCCTATCTTCTTATCTTCTGCCTTCGGCTATAGTTGTAGCCGTCACAGCGGCGGCCACATATCTTTCGGCCGTGATTGCAAAGAGACGTCTTGGCGGCATGAGCGGCGATATCGCCGGCTATGCCATAACCTGGGGAGAGTTTTTCGGCATTTTCGCTATGCTTATTCTTTAAGGAGGAACCTATGATTTTAATTTTCGGAGGAGCCTATCAGGGTAAACTGGACTTTGCAAAGAAAAAGTTCGGCGTCACAGACCGGCAGGTCTTTACGTGTACAGAAAACTTCGAGGCAGATCAGGAGGCGAAAGCCCTCTGCAATCTGGAGCAAGCTTTTCTTCATCTGGTAAAACAAAACGTCAACGTTACCGATATGCTGGCAGCCCGCAGAGATGACCTGAAAGACAAAATAATAATAATAGACGATATTTCTCAAGGCGTGGTTCCCATGGATAAAACCCTGAGAGCCTGGCGCGAAGCCACGGGCAGGGCCATGCTCTATCTATCCGAAGAGGCCGACGAAGTATACAGAGTTTTCTGCGGCATAGGTCAGAAGATCAAGTAAGGAGATTTTATGTTATCTTGTATTCATTTTATACGTCACGGGATCACCCAGGGTATCCTGAATAAATGGTATTACGGCTTTGAAGATCTTCCTCTGGTAGATGAGGGGATCAAAGAGATAAAAGATCTGAAAGCGCAGGGCATATATCCAGAATCAGGAGGCAGTTATTACACCTCCGGTATGCTCAGGGCTAATCAGACGCTGGAGGCCATCTACGGCAAAGTGCCTTATACGGCGATCCCCGATCTGAAGGAAATGAACTTCGGCCAATGGGAGTGCAAGACTTTTGACGAGCTTCAGCAGCTTCCGGGGTTCGATACGTGGATGAACGACAGAACAGGCTCCTTCACCTTCCCCGGAGGAGAGTCGGCTAACAGCTTTTCAGAGAGGGCGAAGAAGGGTCTCGACGAACTGCTGGGATACCACAGGCTTTTAGAACTTTCTCATCGTCACAGCGGCCAGCCTTGTATTTCTACGGCAGTATGCCACGGCGGAGTCATAGCCGCCTGTATGTGTCACCTGTTCAGATTTCCGGCAGAAACTTTCTGGGACTGGATCCCTGCAGCCGGGAGAGGTTACAGCGTCTACTTTGAAGACAGCGATCCGATCAGATATGAGAATTTATGATCTGGTTCCCGTATAGATTCAAAAGCCCCCGCTTTATTACAAGCGGAGGCTTTTTACATACCCCTTTTTCCTCAATTATACGATCTTATCTCTGTACTCTTTTTCCTGTGTCTTTATTCTTCATGATGAGAATAAGGAGCAGAAGTAAAGACGCGCCTGTCACCAATATCATCGCTCCTAAATTTGTATCATCGCCGGTCTTAGGAGTATCTGAGGTATCGCTTCCCTGCGGCGGATCCTGCGGCGACTGAGGGACAGAAACCGTATGGCTGTTGACTATGGTAAAATTTCCGTCATCATCCACCGAAACTTCATCCCGGTAGCCTGCCGGTACGACAGACTCTTTCACGGTATATTCTATCTCCTTGCCCTTTTCATACTTTTCCAGACCGCTGAAGACATGCTTCCACTGATTTTTCTCATGGAGAGTCGCCTCTTCTATCACTTTTCCGTCTTTATACAGCTGAACCTTCACCTCGCCGGGCCTGATGCCGTCCTGATCCTGATTATCATCCCATACTTTGACGACAGACCTGGATGTCTCAATCTTATATATGCCTATATTCTGATAATCCTTCTGATATTTTTTGATCTTCTCATCTCGCATCTTTTCTAAATCGGGCAGCTCTATACCGGTTATCTCAGCAGAAGTCATCTCCCCTTCATCGTTTAATATGGGGTCCGCCTTGGAATTTACCTTCTCCTGATTTTCGGCGTCCTTTTTCGTCACAGTATAATCTGCCATAAGGACAGGCTCTCCGTCTTTATCGGAAAATTCCACCCTGTAGGTTCCGGAAGTCAATTTTGTGAATTCGTACTTTCCGTCGCTGTCGGTCACTTGGGAGCATAAATCACCGTTTATGTCTCTTGCCTCTTCTTCTATTCCCGTCAGAGCATTGATCTGATACAACTTTACTGTCAGTCCGGCTATCCTCTCTTCCGCCGAGCCGATGAGCCCGTCTTTATCCTGATCTACCCATGCTATGCCCGACAGACTCCTCTCCAATACTTCTACCTTTGATACGGGAGTCGCAAGATCATTCAAGTTATCCGCCTTCATAGAAGCCGTATTGGCATATACATCGCTGCCGCTGTTTTGCGCCGGTTTTAACACTATATCCAATATATACTGATCCATCGACGGAAGCGTGCCCGTCAGCAGCAGCGCTGTGGTGTCCTCCGAAAGGCTGTAATACCTATATCCGTCTTTTTCAGAATCCGGATCGACCTTTTTAAACAAGTTGATATCTGCGTCAGACACTTTCTTGCCTCGTACGTCGGTACTTTCAGAACTGTAAAGTTCTATCCCCGCAGGCGCCTTCAGCTTTATCTGGGTCGTATACGTTCCTTCAAAACTGCTTCCGTTCATATCGTTGTTGTATGGAAGCACATCCAGCATTTTATAGTTCGTATAATCCAGCGCGTTGGTATTAGTAAACGCTATCCTGTAGCGTATATCCTGATTTATTTCAACTAAAGGTTCCAGCGCCTGTTTAGAGAGGTTCATGGATTTATTCACCACTAAAGTCGCTGAAGCTTTTGACATATTGGGGTGAGAATCCCACTTTGAACTGAAGACTCTGTTATCTCCGTCTGCCTCGATATACGAAGTGTTTTGTACATCATGCCTCGGTAGTTTCAGGTCTATCTTCGTAAAGTCCAGTTCCGCCTTGAATGTTATTGCAGGCAGATCCGACCCGGTCTTTACGTTATTGAGAGTCCACACCAGTTTGGTAGTTCCGTCGCTCAATTTCTCTATATCAGGGGAGATTTCCTTATCGCCGTAATAATACTTCGTATCATCTGATACCTTCAACTGTTCCGGCAATATATCCGTTACTTTTACTGTCTTTATGACAGATCCCTCTTTATTGTCGGCTACATTGAGGACAGGCTTAAGCCGATAAGGAATAAACGTGATTCCGCTGGAAAGATCAAATGTGGTGGTGGCAGTGTCTATAGTCTTCTCGATACCGGCCTCGACGCCTACCACCAGAAGGGAAGCTCCTCTTATATAAGACGCATAGGCTGAACCGCCGTTTATTATCTGATGCTCATCATCATATTGAGCTTTGTCATAACGATTATTATCTCTCAGATACATGGTGGGATCGTTTAATTTGTCGTCGCTTTTTCCTCCTATGCGAGTATCATTTTTTGTAATACCTTTATCCGCCATATAAAATGACGCTGTATTGACGTTCTGATATACCTTTCCTTCTTCTGCGCCTTCAACTATATCGGCGTTAAATCCGATCATGTGCTGAGTAGTCTGGGTAAAGTCTTTTATATCTCTCACTTCGGCCAAAACAGCCACACATACTCCGTCCGGATATTTCTTTTTTAAAGAAGCCATGGAATCAAAATATTCCAGATCTTCTTCTTTTGCAGACGCCATCTCGTCGTCGGACGTCCAGCCCTCGCCGCCTTTTTTAGCTCCGTACAAAAGCCTTACGTCTACCTTAAAATTATTGCTGGTGGGTACCCCGTCAGAGGCCGAAGCGCTGGGCTGCAAAGCTTCATCATCTATTTTCATCAGCATATTGACAGCCTTCAGATTATCCTTGTCGTCTCCCGAATATGCGAAACTGCCCACTACCTGCACAGTAGAATCCTTCAGAGTATATGCGTCCAGCCCCATTCCCGACTTGTTGCTGGAAAGATTTTCTCCCCAGAAGCCGTCCTTCTGATCAGCTTCTGCATAATAGTGATACAATCCGTAAGTACCATTGGCGAAAGTCTCGTAACTTCTGATTATATTGTCATTTTTAGTGTTAGTCTGTAAGGTGGCAGTCTTTTCATTTCCCTGTCCGTCTTTATAAGGAACCTTCATATCGCTGTCAGATATTTGCAGCTCAAACTTCTTATTTTCTGCGGAATTCTTATCGATAGGAACTACCATCTGAAAATATGCCGTCGATAGATACATATTTCCCTGAGAAGGAGCGGGGCTTATGACCGAACTTCCGTTACCGAGTCTTGTAGGCGCAATTAGCTGTCCGTTTTCATCGTAGAGGCTTGCTCCCTTTACCGTCACATCTATGCTTCCGTCGTCGTTTTGTGTAAATGTCCACGTTCCTCCGTCGTTGACAGTATAGCTGTTGGACTGGCCCGAAGAATTGGTGAGGGGCAGAGAGCCTGCGAAATAGAGGCCTTGCCCGCTTGAGCCGTTAGTAAGATCTCTTCCGTTCTGACCCGTTTCTGATCTCTTGTTTTCTTTATAATCCCACAGGAGCGCCTGCAGCGACGTCTCATTCTTGTCCTCCATGATCTGAGTATCTATCCTGAAGGTCCACTCTTCAACTTCTTCCGGCACATAAAAGCCTTTCATTCCTTTATCGTTGTCTGCGGCTTTCAGGCGGATTGCTACTGCGAAATCCAGCAGTCTTCCGTAGACATCCCCCGCCCCCTTATTGGGTGCGTCGCTGCCGCCTGTCGAAAAATCAAAATTGCCCAGGGAATTCACCTCTCCTACGCTTTTTAATTCGACGTCATACATAGGAACAGCGGAAACGACTGCTTTCTCCGAGTCTGCGCTCATGGTCTTTTCTTTCCATTCAGTTTCGCCGTTGACTTTTACCTTAAAAGTCGGTATGAGTTCTTCACCCTGGTTCATTCCCTTTACGTCTATCTCGACTACTTTCGTTTCAGAAAAACTCTGAAAACCTGCCGTAGCCCCGCCGGAGTAAGCGTACGTTGTCTTTCCGGTCAGTACGCATTTCCCTCCGACATCTTCTTGGACTATATCTGTCATCCACGAAGATAACAGTTCGGTGTTGAACTGAGCATATTTTTTCGGTACATTAAGCGACAGCTCCACATCCATCTCCACACTCTGGACATCTGTAGAGATCTCTCCCGAATAGGTCATGTCGTATTGCACCTTATCAAATGATCTGACGATGGAATTATCGCCTGACGAGTCGTTGCCCGCTTCGTCATCAGAATCAAACGGCGCAGTACCTGTCTGGGTTCTGACCACCGACTGAAGATCAAAGTTATGTACTATATCAGCGTGCATATTTGCGCCATCCATGGCAAAGGCCCCCGCGACCGGCACGCATAATTCAAATATCAGGGTACACATCACCATCAGCGCAAGAAATACCTTTGTTTTTTTCATTAGCCTCCATCCTTTCTTTATTCTTTAGATCCATCGAGTAAACTTTTAATTGTGATCGAAGACAGTTTACTTTCCAGTTCGTCCTGCAAAATGCAGTAAAAGCTTCTTACGGGACAAGTTGCTGTCGCAAAGCGGCTGCAATATTCATCTTCTTCCAGGCACCGGTTTATTTTAACCGTGTTTTCCATAATCTCAATGATGCTCAAAAGGTCTATCTGTTGAGCTGGTTTATTTACGGCAAATCCGCCGTTTTTACCTACATATGTCCTGGTCAGCCCTGCTCTTGTCAGCTTCCTTGCTACTTTTAAAACATAGTTTTCCGGTATTTTCATCGTCTCGGACAATTCCTTGGATGATATAATCCCTCCTTTCATGGATAAGTACAGTATTATGCGTATCGCATAATCCGTGGTTATATTGAGCCGCATATCTCCCTCCTCTCTTTAAAGTAAACAGGACAAGGCAAGATTTCTTTACGAGTATAATCCCTCTTTCTATTCCGGTGATAAAAATTATAATGGAACAAAAGGTACACTTTTTGTTCCATTTATATGTAGACAATTTTGATTTCATAAATTATAATATTGAAATGACAAGAGTATAGAATTCAAGAAAATACGGAGTATAAAATCATCCCTCGCATATCGTACAGATCGTACAAAAGGTGTACTTTTAGCGTCACAATAATTGTACTTTTTGTACTTTTTTAATTTTTACTCCTTTTCGCGGCTCTTTATCCATCGCGAAAAAGTCGTATGATTGGTATTGAGTATTCTTGCGCCTTCACGTTTACTTATCTTGTTCTCCTGCCACAGCGTGAGGACTTCTTCAAAGTCAGGAGGAATTTCCGCCCTGGGTCTTCCGAATTTTACGCCCTTTTCCTTTGCTATCCTTATGCCTTCTGCCTGCCTCTTTCTGGTATTGTCCCTCTCTATATGGGCTACATATGAGAGTATCTGCAATGTCAAATCGGCGATAAACTTTGATGTGATTCCATTGATCTCTTTTCTCGTATCCAGCAGATCCAGATCTAAAACGATTATATCTATATCTTTGGTCTTAGTCAGATAACGCCACTGGTCGATGATTTCTTCATAATCCCTGCCCAGTCTGTCTATGGACTTCACATACAGCTCATCGCCTGCTTTAAGTTTTTTGACAAGGCGTTTATATTCTCCCCTGTCGAAGTCTTTTCCCGACTGCTTGTCCACATACATATCTTGTTTTCTTATTCCTATATCAAGCATGGCCTCTACCTGCCTTGCGATATTCTGATCTCTGCTCGACACACGAATATATCCGTATTTATTCATAAAAGACCTCCGTTTTTTAATGTTACAAAGATATTATAATCAGCGCCGACTCTCGCCACACGTTTTTTCATAAAAAAAGACAATCAACTTCATCATGAAATCAACTGTCTTTTATATTTCTTATTCGATCTTTCCCATGCTTTCAGGATATAAGGTTTCTAATTTCTTGCGCCCCTTTGCTGGATAACGGATAAATAATCGCTGGCCACATGCTCGCTCACAGCCAATGTGAGCTATACCGCACAAAGCGGGATTTATCGTGTCAGCATTTCAACGGCTTCATCTTGCGTAACAACAAAAAACACATCCTTGCCCTTATTGCTTTCATAAATAAAGTCTTTTAGTGGCTTGCTTGTATAATGAGAATAATCACCGTAAATTGCAATGCGACCACCGTAATTCACATATTTTTGTAGAATCTCACCTGCAAGTCCTTTGCTGAGGATGAAAAAGTCCTCTGTAATCAATTTTTTATCGACAACGATGTTTTCTGTACCAATATCGTATTTCGCAGACATAAGCACATCCAAGGCAGATTGTGCATCTGTGATGACGATTTCGTTACTATTTACGACGGCACAAGTGATGCCATTCTTTTCAATTTTGGTTAACTGCATTTTACTATCTCCTTTTAAATTCCAATTTTTCTCTCAGTTAAACCGGGATTTTACATTCACACTTCTCCATAAAACCAAATTTCACACTTATAAACTCCATCTTCGTCATCTAACACTTCAATATATCCTTTTTCTTTTAGTTCGGTTTTTATGCTTCTTGATTTTACAAATGACTTATTTTCAATCAATGTCCATGTTTGATATGGACCTGTACGATTAAAAAAATCATTAAAATAATCTTCACTATAAAAAACTATAATTTGCGAATTCCAAAAACAAGGACTTGTTATGTCAGCAACAACTCTACAGAATTTATTATTTTTAGGTTTGGAATTTATTATTTCTTGCGTTTTTTTTAACCATTTTTTACAAAATTCAGTTTTAACTCCACTACTCGTTTTAGGTTCTGATATCCACCATCCACAAGGTACATGAAAATGTTCATATTCCCCTATATAGTCAAACGATGGTTGAATTTTATCAATATTGTTCAACAAACTATTTAATCTTCTTTTTTGACCTCTAACCTTCGAATTTCTCATCTACAATCCCCTCCATCAACTTCCCATTTTTCGATTTTTTCATATCCGTATTATATCACATCAATAATGTCATTTCCTCTCTGCTTTTAGAAAAGTCGGACAGTTTTTCTCTTATCTCTTTTGTCAATAGGTATAATGTTTATATAGGTATTCAAAGTTTTACTTGTTTTTATATAAAAAAAGACGCATAAGCTACGAGAACTCGTCTGTAGATTCTGCGTCTTTATATCGTTTATCTCATGTCTTCTATCAGAACAGAGGAACTACCGCTCCGCCATAAGTCTCTTCCATGAACTTTCTCACTTCTTCTGACTGAAGAGCCTCTACTAAGGCTTTTATTTTATCGCTGTTCTCGTTGCCTTTCTTAACGGCTACCACATTAGCATATGCTTCTGCCGCTTCAGAGTCGTCTGCCTCTACGGCTATGGCGTCTGACAGATTGAGACCGGCGTCAATAGCATAGTTGCCGTTGATGACAGCCATGTCTACATCGGTGAGGACTCTAGGCAGCTGAGCTGCTTCCATCTCTACGATCTCAAGATTTTTAGGATTTTTTACTATATCCAGTTTTGTCGCAAGGAAACCTGCATCAGGATCGAGTTCGATCAGTCCCTCCGCCTCAAGAAGCTTAAGGGCTCTTCCCTCGTTGGTTCCATCGTTAGGCACTGCGATCTTGGCCCCGTCTGCAAGGGAGTCTATAGAAGCAGTCTTTCCCGGATAGAGGGCGAAAGGCTCATAATGGATGCTTCCGGCGCTCACGAGATCTGTTTCGTTCTCTTCGTTATAATTGTTCAGATAACTGATGTGCTGGAAATAGTTGGCGTCTATCTCTCCTTCCGAAACGGCCCTGTTAGGCAGAATGTAGTCGTTGTATTCGACGATTTCGAGAGTATAGCCCTCCTCTGCCAGCTTATCTTTTACTACTTCGAGGACTTCTGCGTGAGGCGCGGGAGTCGCTCCTACCTTGATGACCTTTTCATCCGATTCCTTGCTTCCGCAGCCTGTCAATGCGATGGCAGATGTCAGAGCTAAAGCTAAAATCAATGCGCTAACAATTTTCTTTTTCATAACTGATTCTCCTTTTCTATGTTATTTGAGTCTTTTATCTAATTTTTTCGCTGTGATCATTCCTATTTCCTGAAAGATCTGAACGATCACGACGATTATGACGATAGTTATGAGCATGATCTCGTTGTCGTAACGATACAGCCCGTAGTTAGTAGCCACCGCTCCGAGGCCGCCGCCGCCCACTATGCCGGCCATGGCCGAATACCCGAGAATAGTGGTGACAGATATTGCCGCTCCTATCAGCAGAGAAGGTTTTGCTTCAGGTATCAGCACTTTATATATTATCTGCCATGAGCTCGAACCCATGGACTGAGCCGCCTCGATAACGCCTCCGTCGATCTCACTGAGAGATGATTCTACCATTCTTCCTACAAAGGGCGCCGCCGACGCTACCAGAGGTACTATCACGGAAGTCGGTCCTACCATGGTGCCTACTATCGCCTGTGTCACAGGAATCATCCATATCAGCAGTATCAGAAACGGTATGGACCGAAAGATATTTACGATAACCCCGAGGATAGAATTGACGACGCGGTTTTGGCATATGCCGTCTTTTCCTGTTATATTGAGTACGACTCCTATAGGAAGGCCCACCGCATATGAAAGTATTGTGGATATGACTACCATATATAGTGTTTCCCAGAGGGATACTCCTAAAAGATCTATCATTGCGCTATTCAACATTTAAACCTTCCTCCTCATACTTAACTTTTTTCGAGTCCAGAAACTCTTTTATGCCGGCAACCTTAGCCTCGTCTTCGGGCAGCTGTATCAGCATCTGCCCGTAGGCTACGCCCTCTATGTTCTTAGTATTGGCCCCCAGTATGTTTACGTCGGTATTACACTGGCGGCTGAGGGCGGATATTATCGGTTCGAAAGCTGAAGTGCCGTCGAATACCAGCCTGAGACATCTGAATCCTTCTGCGGCAGGGACTCCCTGATTTTTAGGGAGTATCAGCTGTTTAGCTATCTGTGATTTAGGGGCAGTGAACACTTCTCTTACCGGACCTTCTTCCACTATGTGGCTTTTATCTATGACAGCCACCTTATTGCATATCTGCTCTATGACTCTCATCTCGTGGGTTATAACTATTATGGTAACTCCCATACTCTTATTTATTTCCTTGAGAAGATTCAAGATGGAAGAAGTCGTCGTTGGGTCCAGAGCGCTGGTGGCCTCGTCGCAGAGCAGCACCTTAGGATCCGTAGCCAGAGCTCTGGCGATGGCTATCCTCTGCTGCTGTCCGCCTGACAGCTGTACGGGGTACGATTTTTCTTTATCTGACAGACCCACTATGGCCAGCAGCTTGCGGGCCTTTTCTCTGGCCTCGTTTTTACTGTTTCCGGCTATCTCCAGAGGATAACATATATTGTCCAGCGCCGTCCTCTGGCTCAGAAGATTGAAATTCTGAAAGATCATGGACATGGACTGCCTCTTTTTCAATAGTTCCTTATGACTTATAGCTCCCAGATCCACTCCGTCAAATATCACCTGTCCTTCGGTGGGCTTTTCCAGAAAATTTATACATCTTATGAGAGTACTCTTTCCTGCGCCGGAGAGACCTATTATGCCAAATATATCTCCGTCTTCGATGGTTAGATTTATGTCCTTGACCGCTTCTACTCTGGTCTTACCGTTGTCATAAATCTTGCTTAAATTCTTTAATTCAATCATTTAGGGCTTCCTTTCCAAACGATGACCGCTTTCTTTTTTTGGATGATAAAAAAACAAGCAGGAAGCGTCTGCCTCCTGCTTATGCTCAAGTCTTTGTCCGGTGAAGATCTCACTCTCTCAAAGTATCATAAGTCTCGAAGCAACGCACGTGAAGACTTGCACATGGCCATATCCATGCACATATCCATCATCATCATTGCTCCGCTGATACTCTTTTGCATAGCGAGTCTCCTCTCCTCAAATCTATATATTACCATAACCTAAATATAGATACTCTGTCAACACTTTTATTATAAAAACATAAATTTTTTTGTATTTTTTATTGTCCTTCAATAACCAGCGCCATTGGCTACAGTGAAACATCGTATGATTTCAGAAAATCCGATATCACATCTAATATTTCTCCGCAACTGCCCTCTGTCACTTCTATGTTAAGCGGCATCTTTGGGTCGTGAAGAGATTTTCTCATCAGGCACCAACCTGCAAGTCCGGGGGAGTCGAATCTTATTCTCACACCTTCATAATTTGGTTTTACTAATGATATACCTATCTTATCCCTGTCCTCCTGAGCCCACTGCTGCATATCTTCGAGGATTCGCTGCGCATAGTCCGAGAAATCTTCTCTGACTACAGAAAACCTGTATTCAGCTGATTCCAAAGGCTCTTTAAGGCTTTTGAGAACGTCTTCGAGTCCGGCCTTGGCCTTCTTCATCTGGGCAGCTTTTATGACTATCTTTGTGGCCAGATAAGCCCCGTCGTCGAGAAAATAATTTTCCTTATATGCGGCGTGTCCGGAGGTCTCTATGGCCAGCTGGCAGTCTATCCCCGATCGGTTCAGCTCCACAGCTTTGTTTATCACATTTTTGTAGCCTCTTTTAAATCGCAGGTGTCTAAGCCCGAGGCACTCCTCGAGATACTCTGTCAGCTGATCGCTGGTGATGCTGTCGGTGACCACGGTGGTTCCCGGGTGCTGCTGCGCAATCAGAGCGGCCGCCATAGCTACTATGGCATTTCTGTTTATCTCTCTTCCCGAAGCGTCTACTGCCGACGATCTATCCACATCGGTGTCAAAGATTATGCCAAGATCTGCACCGTTTTCTCTTACCGCGCGGCAGACGGAAGCCATAGCTTCCTTATTTTCCGGATTGGGCTGATGGTTCGGAAAATTTCCGTCGGGCTCAAGGAACTGACTGTCGCTTATATCCGCTCCGAGGGGTTTTAATATATCGTCGGCATAAAAGCCTCCCGCTCCGTTGCCTGCATCTACAACGATTTTAAGGCCGGACAGCGGAGCTTCTCCCCCCACTTCTCTTTTAATCTTTTCTCTCAAATGACGGGCGTATGTATTCATCAAGTCCGCCTTTACAGGCTCCTTGCCAGAATCTCGGGTGGCAGATAGAATGTCCTCCTGCTCTGCCAATGCAATAATCCGGCTTATATCGCTCTTATCAAGTCCGCCTTCTCTATCGAAATATTTAAATCCGTTTCTATTCTTTGGCAGATGGCTGGCCGTTATCATTATAGCTCCGTCGCATGCGAATTCCTCAAATACAGTTGACATGAACATAGCCGGCGTAGAGGCCAATCCGCAGTCGAGGGCTGTAACACCCTGACGGCACATGGACTCTAAGGCTGCGCTTTTAAGCGCTTCTGCCGTAAGCCGGCTGTCGTGTCCTACTGAGATCTTAAGACGACTTGTCGGCTTTTTCAGTTTTTCGGAAAGCCACTCTGCAAAAGCCGCCGAAAGCCTGGCGGCCTCTTCTCTCCCCAAATTGACTTCTTCGTCGCCTGCAAGAGCCACTCCTCTTATATCGCTGCCATTTTGAAGTTTGCTGTAATCTAACATATTATCTCCTCATCATGTCAATACTTTTACTATACCTAAAAACGCCAGACACAGTAAAAACCACGCCGCCGTAAAGACAGGGCATATCTGCCCCATTATATTGCCCGGCAGAGTTGAGTAATCCCATACCTGCCACCCTAAGCGCACATTTACGATCATTCCGACGCAAAACTCATAAGCCGTCACGATAAGAGCTCCGCTGGCGGCGGCTAAGATCAGCGGTATGCTCATCAGCCAGCCGGACAACAGGTACAGCGTCAATATACAGGCGCCGCCGGTTATGACCATGGTCCAATGGGTATGACCTCTGAACAAAACCTCCATCAGGCCGTAGGCGCTTCCACCCAAAACAAAAACTAAAATCTCTAAAATCTTTTCACTCATAAGGTTATTATGAGTTTGGACTTTTCAAATATACGACTTACAGTTCATCTATTATGTCGGTAATTTTATCCTTGGCAGAGGTCATGATCTTATGTATGTCATTTCCAATTATGTCAAGTTCTTCTGCCGAAGCAAAATGCGTCTTAGGGATTCCGAAGAGGCAGCAAAGTCCCTTAATATACTCGTATCCAAAGTTGAAATCTGCTATTGCGCTTCCGGACGTCGTTATATATGTGAGGCTGCTTGCTCTGCACTGGCCTTCCGGCACTCCCTGCGGGCTGTAGATGAAGGTCAGGCCGGTCACTGAACAACGCTCAAGATACGTCTTTAATTTTGCAGGAAAAGACAGATCCCAATAAGGCGCTCCTATGAGCACGTGATCTGCTTCTATCATCTGATTAGCCAGAGCGAATTCATCGTCGTCAAATTTCTTGTCCCTCGAAAGAAAATCTCGTCTTGCAAGGCTCTCTCCGGTGAGAGGCTGTATGTCCATGGAGTTTAGATCCAATTCTTCGACCTGCCAGTCTTCTTCTTTTTTCGCCCTTAAAAATTTCTCGAGGTAATCCATACATAGCTGATGAGTTCTGGATTCTTTTCCTCTCATACATGCGTTTACAAATAAAAGTTTCATTTAATATATCCTTCCTTCTTCTTGGCCTCTCAATATCCTGTCGGCGCCTGAGGCCAGAGCTTCAAGTTCATTTTCTCCCGGCATTATGACAAATTTTCCTATGTGGCCTGCATAATCTTCTATCATCCCGGTCAGCAGCTCAGAATGAGCTGCGCCTCCTGTCAGTATCACCGCGTCTACGCTGCCTTTGAGAGCTACGGACATGACAGCGATTGCCTTTGCCACCTGATAGGCCATGGCCTCATATACCAGAGCAGCCTTTTTACTTCCCTCTTCTATCATGTCTTCCACTTCTCTGCAGTCGGTTACTCCCAGATAAGAGACCAGTCCGCCGCGGCCGCTTATGAGTTTTTCCACTTGGCTTTCTGTATACTTTCCGGAAAAGCACAGCTTCGTCCACAGTATAAGAGGTATGCCTCCTGTCCGCTCCGGCGCCATCGGTCCAGTATCGTAAGTACTGTCATCGATTATCTTTCCGTTCTGATGGGCGCTTACAGAGATGCCGCCGCCCAAGTGAGCGACTATGAGATTCAATTCTTCATATCTTTTGCCCTGAGCCAGGGCATATTTCATGGCTTGGGCTCTGGAGTTTAGTACGTGACAGCATCCATATCTTTCGATTCCTTCGAGACCTGTTATCTTAGCCACTTCTGTGAGCTCGCAGCCCATGGTGGAATCATATATGAATGACGGTATTCCCAGCGGCTTTGCTATATTATAGGCAAGCTCTGCTCCCATGCTGGAAGCATGGGGAGGGTTGCCCGGATTTCTCATGGCCTGGCACAGCTTCGGAGTCACTCTGTATCCGCCTCCGCAAAGGCCCACTATCATTCCGCCTCTTCCTACTGCTGCCGAGAGGTCTTTCACATCGTATCCGCGCTCCCTGAGAGTTTCTCTTATGAGCTCCTCTCTGAAGTCCATCTGCCCGAATATATCTCCCATCTCTTTAAGTTTGGCCGGATCGTGAGTTATGGTCTCCTCAAACAGTACTTTCATGTCTCTGAAAACTGCGATCTTAGTAGTGGTGGAACCTGGGTTTATCACCAGGATGTCTGTGTGTTTCATGTCAAATCATCTCCCTGAGCATCTTTATCTCTTTGCCGTAACCTGCGAGGTTTTCCTGCGGAGTCTCCAGCACAAAGGGAAGCCCTTGCAGTCTCGGGCATGTCAGTATCTTTTTAAAAGCTTCTTTTCCTATGTGGCCTGCTCCTATGACATCGTGGCGATCCTTATGAGCCCCCACCGGATTCTTGCTGTCGTTTATGTGAAGAGCCTTGAGATATTGCAGCCCTATTATGTCATCGAAACGGGACAGTACGCCGTTTAAATCTTCTGCGATATCATATCCGGCGTCGTGAACGTGGCAAGTATCCATGCACACTCCTATCTTATCTTTGAGTCTGACTTTGTCTATTATGGCTTTGAGTTCTTCAAAGCTGCCGCCGATTTCACTGCCTTTTCCTGCCATGGTCTCAAGGAGCACCGTGGTGGTCTGGTCCGGCTTTAAGATGTCGTTGAGCATATCGCTTATCATCTGTATTCCTGCCAAAGTTCCCTGCCCGACATGACTGCCCGGATGAAAGTTATAGTAATTTCCCGGGATATATTCCATTCTGGATAGGTCATCGGTCATCACCATATGGGCGAATTCTCTGGTCTTTTTTTCTTTTGAGCACGGGTTTAGAGTATACGGAGCGTGGGCTATTACTTTTCCGAAGTTATGTTCCTCAGCTATTCTGATATATCGCTTTACATCTTCGGGATCTATAGCTTTTGCTCTGCCTCCTCTGGGATTTCTCGTAAAGAATTGCAGAGTGTCTGCATTTATCGAAACGGCTTCTTTGGCCATATTTTCATATCCCTTTGAAGATGTCAGGTGACATCCTAAACAAATCATTTTTTGTTTCTCCCTCTGTATTTTATGATCAATGAGTCTACTGTACCATAATCGCGGCGCCCTGCACCGCGGCGGACGCAGGCAGCGGTGGCTTAATGAACCCTTCCTTTTGGCGGTATCCCTCGGTGGCCGCCGCAAATCGCTGTCTCTGCTGTCGCAGATTGCCAGCTCTGCTGCCGGAGAGCCGTATGCTGTATTTTCTTAACCCCTTGTACTGATTCTACAACATTTTAGGAAGAAAAACAGCCTGAGTAACGGTACAAAAGCGGATATGCTGTAATTTCCGATTTATTATTGTAATTCTACAACCATTTTAACAAATTCTGTTGTAGAATTTACGCTTTTTTCTGTAGAATACAGCATGCGCTGTTTTTCACCGCAATAAGCCCGGCAGCGGCGGTTCAATGAACCCTTCCTCTCGGCGGTAGCACTCGGCAACGCCGCAATCATGATCGATGGGTTCATTATACCACACTTCCTCTTCTATTAAAATAAGCGGATATCAGCATTTTACTCTGACGGTTTTTAATTTTTTGTATAAAAGAACGGGCGTTGCAAGCCACGCCCGGATTTTAACTTTATGGCATGAATTCGTCTCATCTTCTTTGATGATCAGCCGCAGCAGGCAGCAAATTCTCCATATATAACAGGAAGCGGCTACCAACGCTTTTTGAACGTCTTCATGATAAACTCCATACCCAGTCCTATGACCGCAAAAATGTATCCCAGCATCAGATTATCAAAGGCCATCCCCAGGGCGTTTCCTACTATAAATCCTCCGATGATCAGCCATTCACTGTTATCGTCCTCATCTTCTATCTCTATTTCCATCGCCTTATCTATGGAAAACCCTAATGTCACAGCCAACTTTTTAAGGCTGTTCAAATCGGGAAGAGCCTCCCCGGTATCACATAGTTAAAGATATTGGTGTCATTCAATCAATTTTGCCGATAAAGCGGTAGAAGATTTCTACCTCCTGTTCCCGGCTTCCGTCCTCGTTCTTGACCGCTTCATGGACAAGGATTTTCTCAATCAGCGTGTTCAAGAGTTCGGCGGTGAGTTCCGTGGGATTGACGCACTCTTTCATCAAGGCAATCCATTTTTCTGCGTCTGCGGTGCTCTGGCTTTCAGCGGCAATAGCGGATTGAAGCTGTTCAATCTTTTCTTCCAGTTCCGCCTGTTCGCTTTGGTACTTCCCGGACAGCATATTGAAGTTGTATTCCGTGATACGCCCCGCCGCCCAGTCCTCATACATCCGGGCAAAC